>Ga0302321_100000116_pt1 | contig 71766 bp, 57 predicted proteins | sample Fen_T0_1_FD_202505 | JGI IMG/M metagenome (GOLD analysis project Ga0302321, IMG submission 202505) | Peat permafrost microbial communities from Stordalen Mire near Abisko, Sweden - Fen_T0_1 | ecosystem: Environmental > Terrestrial > Soil > Wetlands > Permafrost | place: Sweden: Abisko... | reverse complement strand
TTCTGGCCGCGGGGATTGTAGCGGTTGAAGTAGATTTCGTAATTGCCGGCTTGGCGAGCGTCGAACCAGGCGCTCGCAAAGTAGCTGCCATTGTAAACCAGCGACCCCGCATAGGTCTCGCTGTTGATGTCGGTGAGCGAGGTCTCGGACACGACCGAGGTACCATCGCGGGCCAGACTCGAGAAAAAGGAGCTCCAACGCTGCTCGTGCCCAGAGAAGGTGATGCCGTAATTCTTGCCGTCGAACGCCATGCCTTCGCCATGTGTGCGATCGAAGGCCATGGATCCGACACGCACCGGAAGCCGCAAGCCGCCGTACAGAGCGCCGTCGTCGACCTTGCCATTGCAATCGTTGTCTACGCCGTCACAAATTTCGACACCGCCGGGGTGCGCGGATGCGCTGCGGTCATCACAATCGTCACCACAAGCGCCGGGCGCGCCAGGCGCAAAGCCCGGCTTCGGACTGCGATGGCCGTCGCCGTCCAAATCCAAAGTGGCGGGCGTGAACGCGCATTGGCCGCTTTGCGCGTCGCAGGAGTCGTCGGTGCAGGCGTCGTGGTCATCGCACACGATCGCGGGAAGCGGTACACAGCTGCCCTCTCGACACTCGGCGCGCGCGCACGCATCACCCGTATCGCAATCCAGATCGACGCCGCACACCACTGGCAATTCCACGCCCGCGTCGCTCAGATAGATGCTGGTGCGGGCACCGCAGGAAAGACCAAGAAACGCAGACAGAACCGAGGCAGCGCGCAGGCTGCGATGGAGATTCAGGAACATACCCCGTAGCCTTCGACATCGAGCTCGCCGCAGATCATGCCCGCCGGGCAAACCTTCTGGCCGCCAATCGGACACAATTGCACGCAGTGCTTCCCCGGCTGAGAGCCCACCACGCAGACGAAGCCCGCCGCACAACTCTGGCCCGCATCGCCACAGCTATCCCCCTGCTGTCCCGTGCCGGCTTGACGGCATGCCGCGCCGAAGGTTTGGGCGCCACAACCTTCCCCGAATGGATGGTCGACGAACGGAAAGCAGCCTTCACCGACGGGGCAAGTCGACGCCTTGGCGAACGGATCGCATTCGTTGACCTCGACTGGCGCGCCGACGTCCGGGCAGCCCGGATCGACGAACACGTCGAAGCCAGCATCGGCTGGCTGCATCGACCCTTTGCCTGCTGAGCCTGCGACAGAATTGCCCGCGCCCGCACGGCCCGCGTGACCGCGACCGCTCGCGCCAGCGCTGCCATCCCCGGTTATTTCGACGGTGCCCCCGCAGTGGAGCAACGCAAAGACGGAACAGGTTGCCGCCAGAGCCCAAATTCGCCCGCTCATGAGTGGCACAAGGATAGCACCCTTGCTCACCATTCAAGGATCCGGGAGGTCTTTTTGCGTTCATCGAGAAAAAGCGCGGATCCAACTGGGCCGAGGGAATGCTAGACAGCCTGGGCGATGCGCGAGAGAACTGCGTTCGGCTTGCCGGTTGGGCTATGCCTCTTGCTGGTCACGGCCTGCAATCGCACGGAAGAACTGCACTCGTCCGGGGATGCGCAGGCCGCGCCACCGCCGCCAGCAGCACCGGCGGCGACGGAAAAGGCCGCGCCGAGTAGCAAAGCCCCGTGTGTCGTTCCGATGGCCGCAGAACCACCCCGCCGCGCAGCGATGGCCTTACACTGCCCGCCGGATCCGCAAGGGCCGGGCGAACTTGCACACGGTTACGTCGTGTTCACGGATGCTCCGGGCAGCCCGCGATTGAACGTCGAGCTGGCACGCACCGAGCCCGAGAAGGAGCGCGGACTGATGTACCGCAGCAAGCTCCCGGACGCTCAGGGCATGTTGTTCTCCTGGGGCGGAGTGGAAGAACCGCGCATGTTTTGGATGCGCAACACCTGCATCCCCCTGGATATGATGTTCATCGCACGGGACGGCACGATCACCGGCATCTTGGAACAAGTCCCGACGTTGAACGACGAACCCCGCGGCGTGCCCTGCCCGGCCGCCTACGTGCTGGAGGTCAACGCCGGTTGGTCTCGGGCGCACGGCATTCAATCAGGAACCATGGTGCACTTCGAATGAAACAAGGAAACACTATCCGGATGCTCAAGACCTTCCAGCACGGGTTTCTAGCGCTCGCGGCGAGCTTGGGGCTGGCCGTAGGCGCAGGTGCCTGCCGGTCGACGCCAGCGGAGCCGGAGTCGCGCCCGGCGCTCAAGCCAGCGCCGCAAGAAACTGCCGCCGTCGCGGCGACGCCCGCGGCGACGCCGCCGCCGGCACCCAAAGCACCAGTCAGCGATGACGACCCGGTGCACGGCAAGTTCTCCCTCGATGACGCCACCGCCGATCTTCCCGGCAAGGGTCCACTGCTCGCCGAAATCGAGACCGCCGAGGGCAAGCTACTCTGCGATCTATACGACGACAAAGCACCGGTGACCGTAGCGAACTTCGTCGGCCTGGCCCGCGGTCTGCGCCCGTTCAAAGCCCCCGACGGTAAGTGGACCAAGAAGCCTGCGTACGACGGCACCACCTTTCACCGCGTGATCAAGGGCTTCATGATTCAAGGCGGCGATCCGTCAGGGACCGGTGCGGGCGAACCCGGCTACGTCATTCCCGACGAGATCTGGGCGGGCGCCGCCCACGATCAGCGCGGCCTATTGTGCATGGCCAATCGCGGCCCGAACACCAATGGCCAGCAATTTTTCATCATGGACGGGGTCGCCAAGCATTTGGACGGCGGTTACACGATCTTCGGCAAGTGTGGGCCGGACAGCGTAATCGAGAAGCTCGCCAGCGTGCCCGTGCGGGGCGACCACAGCGAGACGCCGAGCAAGATCAAGAAAATCACCATCAAGAGAAAAGCCAAATAAGCGTCGATCAGTCGGGCTGGTACACGATGCGCTGCGTATTGTCCTGGAAGTAATACGCGGCGTATCGCGCGCGGCCGAAGGTTCCAGCACCGAACGCGTTGATCAGCACGGCGGCGCAGGCACAGGCCCGGAATAGTCGTCCGAAACGATATCCGCCGACCGCTAGCAACGCGAACAAGAAGACCGCGTAGTCGTTGGAGAACCGGTAACCGAACTGGACCCAGCCTGTGTTTTGATAGAGCAACGTGGGCAGGGCAACGCACGCCACCGTGATCCACAAGGCGCGGTGTGGAACGGCCGTGCGCTGCGGCCAGAGCAGCCACAGATACGCGGGCGTGGTGATCCAAAGCGCGAGCCCGTGCAGGTTGATCTGGAACGGAGTCGTCCCTCGCGGCGTCCAGAAGGGCAAGCTACTGAGTACGATGCCTAGGTTCTTCCCTAGGTAATGATAGCCAAATAGTCCCCATTTTTCGATCCGGTGCTGCCAAGCGATGCCCAAGAACCGGTAGCCGACCTCGAACGGATCGCCAAAGCGAAGCTGATTGTGAATCAGCGTGAGCAGCACGATCGCACTGACCGGCGCCATGAACGAAAGCAGCGATCGCAGTAAGTGCGGACGCGACGTGCGCACGGCTTCGAGTACGAACAGCGGCGCGGCGAACAATAGCGGAGTGCGTGTGGCGAAGCCCAGTCCGAGCGAAAGCCCAGCCAGCCAGGGCCGCTCAGCTTCGAGCGCGAACAACAAGTACGCCGCCGCCAGCGCGGCGGCGACGACGTGCGCGGCGTACCAAACCGTGCCCTGTTCCGCACAGAAGAAATACACGCTGCCGAACGCGAACGACAAACTGAGCCCGATGTTGCCCAATTCTCCGAGCTCGCTTCGCCCGAAACGGCGCAGCTTCTCGAGCGCGAGGAACAATACTGCGGGTGCCACACCGGAGACCCACAGAAAGAATTGACCGTCGTGAACGCGCTCGGGATCTTTGACGAGCGTCAGGATCGGAAGCAGCAGCAACGCGGGAAAGGGTGGGAACACGACATACCACTTACCGCCCACGTGACTGAAGTCGTTGTTCCCGGTGTATGCGGGCGGTGGCCCGCCCAGGTCGAGTCGGCCTTTTTGCCAGGCGTCCGCGAGTAACGCGAAATGATTCCAGGGCGTGTGCGCGTGAACCAGCAGCGGGTCGGCGAACAGGAAATAGACCAAACACGCCAGCAGGTAGATCCCTACGGCGATCCATCGCCGGCGCATTTCGGGGCTTCCGCCAGACAGCATCGAGCCTGACGCTAGCCCAACACGCCGGCAGTCTCGAACAGCTTCCCAGCCGAACCCGCGATTATTAGGGAAAATCGCGGCGATCTTTGCGAACCCTCGCACTCGGCGCTAGCGTGCGCGCCCCGCCGTGACCAAAGCCCTTTTTGTCGTCCCCGTCGCCGATGTCGAGCGCGGCCCCCGCACCGTGACCTTCACGCTCGATGAAGTATGGCTGCGTGAGGCCCTGGAGGGCACAGAAGCCACACCACGACGCGCGGGCAGTGCTACCCTCGAACTGAGCAAGAGCGGACGGGACATCCTGGTGCGCGGCCACGCCGAAGCGGCGCTGACCATGCCCTGCGTAGTGACCCTCGCCCCGCTCGACATCGACCTCCATCCCGAGATTTTCCTGATGCTCGCCCCCGCCCCCTCCGAGCCGGCCGGCAAGAGCGGCAGGAGCGAGAAGAAGCGCTCGGTCGCGGGCGCCACCGGCAAAATCGCCGGCGCGACGGGCAAACAGCCACCCGCCGACGCGCGCGGAACCGCCGCTCGGAAGCGCGGAGCCAAAGAAGAAGACGAAGAAGGCGAACTATTAGACGACTCCACAGCGGCCCGAGATATCTTCGAAGGCAGCCAAATCGAGCTGGATTCGTTCATTCGGGAGTTCCTGCTCTTGGAGCTACCGATGTTTCCCAGGCGTTCCGACTTGCCTTCGCTCCCAGGTCCCGCTATCGGTCCGCGCCTCGCAACGCCGGAGTCCGACGGGCAGGAGCCCGCCATTGATCCCCGGTTACAACCTCTCGCGGCCCTTCGCAGCCGCTTGCGTGACACTAAAGAGTAAAGGAGTCGCCTCGTGGCCGTACCGAAGCGCCGTTTGAGCAGCAGCAAGCGTGACATGCGTCGCGCAAATCACGACAAAGTTAGCGCACCGAACGTGGTGCCTTGCCAAAATTGTTCCGCCCCCACCGTGTCGCACCGGGTTTGCCCGGCGTGCGGTTTCTACAAGGGCCGAGCAGTTCTCAAGACCGAACCCACCGAGAAGTGAGTCGTTGCCCGCCAAGCGGGGGCAAGACTTTGGGCTCGACCGCGAAGGCGCTTTCGCAGTGCTATGGCGGTCGTGCGTCCGCGCGCATTGCGCGACTTGCTGACTGGTTCTACCATTTTGCGTGACGGCCTCCCGGTAGGATCGTACGAGGAGAGCATGGCGTCCGAGTTGGTCCCCCAGAGTCGCATCCTTGGCGTCGGCGCTTATGCGCCGGCTCGGGTGCTGACCAATGCGGACCTCGAGAAGATGGTCGAGACGTCGGACGCTTGGATTAGAGAGCGCACTGGGATCAAAGAGCGGCACATCGCGCGGGACGACGAAACCGCGAGTGATATGGCCCTGGCCGCTGCGCGGCGCGCGCTGGAGACAGCGGGGCTGAGCCCGAGTGACCTCGACATGATCATCGTCGGCACAATCAGCGGCGATGTACCGATGCCCGCGTGCGCGGCGTACTTGCAGCGAAAGCTCGGTGCGGGTCCGATTCCGTCCTTCGACGTCTCTGCTGCCTGCGCGGGCTTCCTGTACGCGATGTCGATCGCCGATCAGTTCGTGCGCAGCGGCGCGCACAAGCACATCCTGATTGTGGGCGTCGAACTTCTCAGTCGGTTGATCGACTGGGAAGACCGCACGACCTGCGTGCTATTCGGCGATGGCGCGGGCGCTGCCGTGATCGGTCCGGCACTGGGTGATGGCCGCGGGATCTTGAGCACGCGCCTGTATACGGATGCGAACCTCACGGAATCATTGTGTATTCCCGCAGGCGGCAGCCGTGAGCGCCTGACCGCCGAAGCGATCCAAGCCAAGCGCGACAAAGTGCAGATGGTCGGCAAGGACATCTTCAAGGCTGCCGTGAAGAATATGAGCCAGGCTTCGCGGGCTGCGCTGGAAGCCGCCAGCATGTCGACCGACAGCGTGCGCTGGGTCGTGCCCCATCAGGCCAACCTGCGGATCATCGCGCAGATCGCCGAGCGCCTAGACATTCCGCTCGAGCGCTTCGTGATCAACATCGAACGCTACGGCAACACTTCGAGCGCCTCGATTCCGATCGCCTTGGACGAAGCTTTCCGCGACGGGCGGATCAAGCCCGGTGACACAGTGCTGATGTGCGCCCTGGGCGCCGGGATTTCCTGGGGCAGCGCGCTGGTTCGGATGTGAGAGGCCGCGGGCGTGGAGCAAGCCTGCCGCGCCTTCCCCTTTCCCATTGGCTTCGAGTCCATGCTAAGTGCCGCGCGTGAAAATCGCGTGGCTTTTTCCAGGGCAAGGTTCGCAGGAAGTCGGCATGGGACGCGCGCTTTCGAGCGCATTTCCAGCAGCTGACGAGATCTTCGTGCGTGCCGATCGCGCGCTCGGCTTTTCGATTCGCGCGCTCTGCTTCGATGGTCCTGAGGCCGAACTGACACTCACCAGGCACACGCAGCCGGCGATCGTCACGACCAGCATCGCGACCTTGGCAGCGATTCGCGCAGCGCACCCTGAGCTCCGCGCACCGAGCTTCGCCGCCGGACACTCGCTGGGCGAGTACAGCGCGCTCGTGGCCTCCGGGGCACTGACCTTGGAAGACGCGGTGCGCATCGTTCACCTGCGCGGCCGTGCCATGCAAGAAGCAGTGCCCGAGGGCGAAGGCGGCATGGCAGCAGTGATGGGCGGCGATCGGGCCGCGGTCGAGGCGCTGTGCCGAGAAGCCGCCGAAGGCGATGTCGTAGCCCCCGCCAATTTCAATGCGCCGGGTCAGATCGTGATCTCGGGTCACAAGCGCGCGGTCGATCGCGCAGCTTTGCTCGCCGGTTCCAAGAAGCTGAAAGCGATTCCGCTCAAAGTGAGCGCGCCCTTCCACTGCGCATTGATGGCGCCAGCCGCGCACGCAGTCGAGGCCGCCCTCGCGCAACTCACGCTCGCGAAGGCGAGGTTTCCGGTGATAGCCAATGCCACGGCACTTCCGAACCAAGACGCGGAAGCGGCCAAGGCGCTGCTGGTACGGCAGATCGATGCGCCCGTGCTTTGGGAGCAAACGATCGCGCTGATGGCCGAGTCGGGGATTACACACGCGCTCGAGATTGGTCCGGGCAAGGTCCTGGCCAATCTGGTCAAGCGGATCGACAAGCGAATCGCCGTTTTGAGCGTGGGCGACGCGGAAGGCATCGCGAAAATACCCGAGTTTCTGGGCCACTTTGACGCGTCGCGCAGCCTCCCGCTCGCGCCCGGGGCGGACGCGACAGGCCGCGAAACAGATTTCCCGCTTTAACGCCGACGGCTCCGTGCTAAACACGGCGCCCGAGCCGAAATCGGGCCCTTTGACAAGCACAGTATGTTCGATCTCAGCGGTAAAATAGCTCTAGTCACCGGCGGTTCACGCGGCATCGGCCGCGCGGCAGTCATGGCGCTGGCCGAGCGTGGCGCGCATGTGGTCGTCAACTACGTGAGCAACGAAGGCGCAGCACGCGAAACAGTGCAGGCCGTCGAGCAAGCGGGCGGCAAAGCCGAACTCCTGCAATTCGACGTGGCCAGCGGGGAAGCCGCCGAGAAAGCCATTTCCGAGGCTGCCAAGCGTTTGGGCCGGCTCGACATCCTGGTCAACAGCGCCGGCATCGCCATCGACGGTTTGCTCTTGCGGCTCAAGGACGAGGATTTCGACAAGATCTTGTCGATCAATGTGAAGGGCGCGGTCGCTTGCTCGCGAGCCGCCATCCGCACGATGATGCGCGCCAAGACCGGGCGAATCATTTTTCTTTCCAGTGTCGTCGGCGAAATGGGCAACGCGGGTCAAACCGCTTACTCCGCTTCCAAGGCTGCCCTGCTCGGCGTCACCAAGAGCCTGGCGCGCGAGTATGCTTCGCGTGGAATCACGGTCAACGCCGTCACCCCGGGTTTCATCGACACGGACATGACCAGCGGGCTGACCGAAGAACAAAAGCGCGCGATGCTGACCGCGGTCCCGCTGGGTCGGACCGGCACAGCCCGTGAGATTGCGGCTGCAATCGCCTATTTGGCTTCCGACGAAGCGGGTTACATCACTGGCCAAGCGCTCCGCGTCAACGGCGGGATGTATATGTAAGTTTTTGGGTTTTTGCCCAAATGAATGGTGAGGGTTTTGCCCTCGTTTGATAGAAACACGTGCAATCGGGAACGCCCCTGGTGTAGAGGCGCCCCTGGAGGAATCATGGCTGAAGGTCGCAACGTAACCGTCGAAGTGAAACGGATCATCAAGGAACAGCTGGATGTCGATGAGAAAGACATCAAGCCCGAGTCCACGTTCATCGACGATTTGGGTGCAGACTCGCTCGGACTCGTCGAGCTGGTGTTGGCCTTCGAAGAAGCGTTCGAGATCGACATCCCGGACGAAGACACAGAAAAAATCCGCAGCGTGCAAGACGCCGTCGATTACATCGAAAAGCATCTGGCCAGCTGAAGCAGCGGGCACCAGGGCGTTCTTAGGATCGTCCGCCCGGGTGATCCTCTTGAAGGTGAAACCCGGGCTTTTTGTCTGAGGAAGAGATGGAGCGCGTCGTCGTTACAGGAATTGGTCTGGTCACGCCCAACGGCATCGGGACCGAGCCATCGTGGCAGTCGTTGCTGAAGGGCCAGAGCGGCGTGGGTCCGATCACGCTCTTCGAGGCGACGGATGCCTATTCCACTCGCATCGCCGCGGAAGTGAAGAACTTCGACGCGGCGGAGTTCATGGAACGGAAGAAGATCAAAGAGGTCTCTCGTTTCACGACGTTTGCGATGGCCGCAACGAAGATGGCGCTCGATCAAGCCCAACTCGATCTGACGGAGGATGAGCGCGATCGCGCGGGCGTCTTCATTGGCGTTGGTTTGGGCGGGCTCGAAAACCTGGAGCGTTGCACGCTGACACTCGACAAGAAGGGGCCCGGGAAGGTCAGCCCTTATTTCATTCCGTCGTTGATCGCCAACATGGCGGCCGGACAAGTGTCGATCGCGTTCGGCTTCCGCGGTCCAAGCTTGGCGCACACCAGTGCTTGCTCGTCCAGCGGCCACGCCATCGGCGAGGCGCTGCGCATGATGCAGCGCGGCGACGCCGAGGTGATGATCGCGGGCGGTGCAGAGTCGACGATCACGCCAATCGGAATCGCTGGCTTCAGCGCGATGTTCGCGCTCAGCCGCCGCAACGATAGCCCGGAGGCAGCCAGCCGTCCCTGGGACAAGGGCCGTGATGGCTTCGTGTGCGGTGAGGGCGGCGGCACCTTGGTGCTCGAGACGCTCACCCGCGCTAAAAAGCGCGGTGCCAAGATCTTGGCTGAAGTGGTCGGCTACGGAGCCACGAGCGACGCTTACCACATCACCAAGCCTGCTCCTGATCATGCGCACGCCGCCAGGGCCATGCGCTCGGCGCTCAAAGACGCCAAGTTGAATCCCGAGCAAATCGAGTACGTGAACGCCCACGGCACCTCGACCCCCATCGGTGATGTGGAAGAAGCACGAGCAGTCGCCAACACGTTCGGCGCGCATGCGCTCGACAAGAAGCTGTGGGTCAGCTCGACCAAGTCGATGATGGGCCATCTGCTGGGTGCTGCGGGCGCGGTAGAAGCAGCGGTTTGCATCAAGTCGCTCGAAACCGGAATGATCCCGCCGACCATCAACCTCGATGACCCCGACCTAGAAGTGCCCCTCGAATTCGTGCCCAACCACGCGCGCGAGCGGCGCATCAAGCGCGCCATGTCGAATTCGTTCGGCTTCGGCGGCACCAACGTGACGCTGATCTTCTCGGCGTTCGAGGGCTGACGCGAGCCGCCTAGGTTCAGCTCGGGTGCGGATCTGATGCAGTGCCCGTATTGTCGCGAAATGGACAGTCGCGTGGTCGATTCACGCCTGGCTGCGGGCGGGACCGTGACCTGGCGTCGGCGTGAGTGCGACGGCTGCAAGCGTCGCTTCACCACGTACGAGCGTGTCGAGCACACGCTACCAACGGTAGTGAAGAAAGACGGCGAGCGCGTGCCGTTCGAGCGCGAAAAGGTCCTACGTAGCCTGCGCATCGCCTGCAACAAGCGTCCGGTCTCCGCCGATGCGCTGGAAGAACACGCCGAAGCCTTGGAACGCGAGCTGGCAGAGAGCGGCGAGAAGGAAGTGCCCTCGCTGGTCATCGGTGAACGAGTGATGCAACGCTTGAAAACGCTCGACGACGTGGCCTATGTGCGGTTTGCCAGCGTGTATCGATCCTTCCGCGACATCGACGAGTTCATGGTCGAAATGAGCAAGCTCGTGCGAGCCAAGGATAGTGAGTGAGCGCTTGAAAGATCTCGATAGCGAACTGATGTCGCGAGCTTTGGTGCTCGGCGCAGGCGGTGAGCCAACGCCGAATCCGCACGCAGGGGCGCTGATCGCGGATGCCGACGGCAACATCATCGCCGAAGGCTTCCATGAAGCGGCTGGGCTCGACCATGCTGAGGTGGTCGCGCTCAAGAAAGCCGGCTCGGCCGCGCGCGGCAAAACCCTGTACGTCACGCTGGAGCCCTGCAATCACGTCGGCCGAACGCCCCCCTGCGTCGATGCCATCTTGGCAGCCGGGATTGCCCGTGTAGTGATTGGTTGCCGGGATCCGGATCCGCGGGTGCAAGGCGGCGGAATCGAGCGCCTGGAGGCCGCTGGCATCGCGGTGACGGTGGGCGTTCAAGAGTCCGCAGCCAAGGCGCTGATCCAGCCATGGGCCAAGTACGTGACGGAGCACACCAGCTTCGTCACGCTCAAATTGGCGATCTCGCTCGACGGCCGGATCGCCACGCGCACCGGCGCCTCCAAGTGGATCACCTGCCCCGAGGCACGGATCAAGGTGCAGACACTGAGGGCACACCACGACGCAGTGATGGTCGGCATCAACACGGTGATCACGGACAACCCGCGCTTGACCGTGCGCGATGTTCCGGGGCGAAACCCGATTCGGGTGATCATCGACAGCAAGCTGCGCATCCCACTGGGCAGCCAGGTGGTGCAAACCGCCAATGAGATCCCGACCTGTGTGGTCACCACGCTCGCCGCCCCGGCCACGCAGGAGCAGGCGCTGGCTCACGCTGGCGTGCGCGTCATCCGTGTTCCGGCGACGGCCGAGGGCCGTTGCGATCCGGTGGTGACGTTCCGGGAGCTTGCCGCGCGAGAGGTCGTGAGCGTGATGTGCGAAGGCGGCTCGGAGCTCGCGGGTAGTCTGCTTGCCCATCGCTTGCCGGACCAATTGCACGTCTTCGTGGCACCCCTGCTACTTGGCCCACGTGGGCGCCCAGGTGCGGTCGATTGGGCGGGCCCGGAGAATCCTGCGGACGCGCCGCGCATCGACCCCGCGCGCTGGGAGCTGTGCGGTAGCGACGCTTACGTCTGGGGACCCATCGCTTACCCGAAGAAACCTGCGCGAACCCTGGGGGGAGCATGAACGGTCGGCCATCAGGTTGCGACACCTGATCTCGGGTGTTACCTTTTACAAAAGCGCCATGATCCGCGAGATCCTCGAATATCCAGACGCGCGCCTGCGCGAAATCGCCAAGCCCGTCGCTGCCGTCACCCCTGAAGTTCAGGCGTTGGTGAATGACATGGCGGAAACCATGTATGCGGCGCCGGGTTGCGGCCTGGCCGCGACGCAGCTGGGGATCCCACAACGTATCTTCGTGGTCGATTGCGCTGCCGAGGACGAACCGAGCCAGCTGCTCGTGTTCATCAACCCCGAGTTCATCGAAAAAGACGGGGTGCAGACCTGGGAAGAGGGCTGCCTCTCTTTTCCGGGCGTCACCGAGGAGATCAAGCGCGCAGAACGAGTCAAGGTGCGAGCCCTCGATCGCAATGGAAAGTCGTTCGAAGTCGAAGCTGAGGGGCTACTCGCAGTCGCCCTGCAGCACGAAAACGATCACCTCGACGGCGTGTTGATGATCGATAAGCTGAGCGCGCTCAAGAAGCGAATGATGGGTCGCAAGCTCGCCAAAGCCAAGCAAGAAGACGCGCGCGAGTAACGCCCGTTCGTCAATTGTTCAGGCACCCCGCCCGTGCCCGACTCCTGCCGAGAGTGGGCGCTCGCGATCCAGCATCGCAGCTCGCGGAGTGTCGTGCGTTCCCGCGTTGACGGCTCCCAGAGTTGAACCGCCAAAACGCCAGAAGCAACAGAGCCAGATGGATTGGGATAGCGATGCGAGTGAGGTGCGCGTTGTTCACAACTCTGCCCTTGGCGCGGCCAATTCGAGAGACAGCTCGCCTGACGTCCCGAAGGTCAGGATTTGAATCGCCTGCGCAGCCAGAGCGCGCTCGGGGTCAGCGTGACTCTGACGATTCCATCTTGGTTCTCCGCTCGAGAAGCGGAGCGACATAGACCGCGCAGCGGGGAGTGGTGAACTGTAACAGCGCCCGGTACGCGCCGAGCAAGGCGCGAGGCGAGTCACGCAATTTCAAGGACGCGCTACGACGCGCCGCGCGAACCCCAATTCTCTTCCTCTTCCGGCGTTTTTGGCGTTTTGGCGGTTAATCCCCTCCGGGAGCGCTCTTAGCTGCCGCCAACGCCGAAAAATGTGGGCAATCGTGAGCGGGCGGGGCACGAAATACGCGGGTGAATGCGGTTAGGGACGGGGCTAGCGAGATGGAGGCCGACTGAAGATCGCGCTCTCGACAGTCGTGCCCCGGGCGCGCCAGGCCTCGGCCACTTGCGGCACGATTCCGCTGGCGGAGAAAACGCCTTCGATAGCGCCGCCCGCTGCGGTGCGGTCCATCACGAACGTGAACACGTCTTGCGTCTGAATCTCTTCGCCCGCGCAGCCGATCACCTCGGCGATCCGCAACACCCGGTGGCGCTCATCACGAAGCCGCGCGACTTCGACCACGATTTCGAAGGCGTTGGCGACCAACTCGCGCGCCGCTCCGACGCGAATCTGCGGGCGCTCGGCCGCAACCACCCCCGGCAGCCGCGACAAACCGCGACGTAAGCTGGGCGCGTAGCGCGCAGCGATTACGCCGTCGCCGCCGTCGGCGATCGCCTCGACGACTCTCGCGCAAAGATCTCCGGTGAACAGCTCGGCCACGATCCGGGCGCCGGGCATGGCGGCAGCCACCTGCAACGCCCCGGCGGTGGCCAGCGTATCCGACCCCGCCAGCAAGAGATTCGCCTCGGAACCGCCGGGGTCGCGTTCGCCGAGGAACACGCACGGGCCATCGACAGCTGCCTGAGCGAGCGCGGTCAGCAACGCCTCGACGCCACCATCTCGCGGACCCACCACGAGCAGGTTCACGCGCGCGGCCAAGCATTGCTGGAGGAAAGTGGCCATGGCGCGCGAGATGGCGCCACGGCGAACGAGCTCCTCCAACGTGATCGACGAACGCTTGGTCTTGCGAATGGCCACGCAAGCGCCGCTTGCCGCAATCGAACCGATCACGGCGGACAATCGGACGCCCGGCATGATGCGACGCTCGATCACCCCTTCGCTGGGATTCAGTGGCGCGTCGGCCTCGGCACACAAGCGGGAAACCGCCCAGCGCAAGGACAGGTCGGAAGAGAAGCCCGTCTCGGTGACCGAGCGACCACTGCGTACGGAAAGCACGCGATCGAAGCGAGTGACACCGACCTCGGAAACCGTAGGATCTGCGATCAGCTCCGTCAGCGGGCCGTGCTCCACGAGCTCGCAGCGAGCAAGCTCGATCGCGCGATCGGCGGGCACACTCGTGGGAAAGTTTCGGCCCTCGCTGACCTCGGTCCATGCTTCTTGCAGCAGACCCTCGATGCGTTCGCCGAGCGAAGGCGGCACAGGAGCGAGTAAGTCCACGTCTCGCAGTCGGAGCGCGACGCGGTCGACCAGAGAGCGTACGACCTCGAGCACCGAGTTCGGCGGGGCTTCGCCGCCATCGTCTTGCGTGGTTCGCCCCACGGTGTGCGTTCCGGTCGTTTCGACGGCGGGCTCGAGGCGCGCCGGGCTGTCGGAGGACACGGGATTCGAGCCGCTCGTGGTCGACTTGAAGGCCGGGCCCGGTGTCTGGGTGAACCCGCCGCTGTCGGATTGGGGACGCGCGGTGACGTTCGAAACTTCGGCTGCGCTGGGCGAGGAACGAGCCACCGCCGATGGCCCCGTCTTGAACTCGTCGGGCGACACTTCTCCACCGCTGGCTTCGATGCGCAACACGAAGTCGCCGATGTAGATGCGGTCCCCCTCGCGCACGATGGTCGCTTGGGTGATCTTGCGACGATTGACGTAAGTGCCGTTGGTACTGTTCAGATCGGTCACGATGAAGCGACCGTCGCGATACAGCAGGCGGGCGTGACGCTTCGACACGTTGCCCTTGGGGAGCATTAGCTCGTTGCCCTGCACCCGACCGACGCTCAACTCGGCAGCGTCGAAGACCTCACGCCGTTCGGCGCCGCCCTTTTCGTGGACGATAATGGCAAACATCGGGGCTTTTGCAGACGATGTCGGTGCGATCACTTGAAACGTAACTCTCCGAACCAAGCCGCGAGAGTGATGAGGTTATCACGCGGTACCGCTTGAAACACGCGGCTCGCCCCCAAATGGCGTAAAAGGGCTTCGGGGACTTGACCCGCGTGGCAAGAGCCCCCGCGCTGACCTCGATCTGCGCACAAAAGCTCGGCCCGCTACTACGCTCTCTGCGCAGCGCGGGCCGACTCGATCGACCACGAACGCCCTTGGAACTCAGCGGGCCGGTTGCTCGTTCTTCACGTCGGTCGTCACGAGACCGAGGAGCTCGCCCGCGAGGGCAAGCACATCACGCTCCGAGAAGCCGCTGGCGCGGAATTCCCGGTAGATGTTCTTCGCGAGAATCTGAACCGCCCGCGGATCGGCTTTGGGGCTGGGTGATGCCATGGGGGACGATTGCGCCATTATTGAAATTTCTGCCCTTCGACCGTTGAACCGGACGTCGCCACCTATCCAAGAATGATGCCGAAGCTTAGCGAGCCTGGCACCCCCCACAAACCTGCATTTTTCGTGGGGTAGCGCTGGGAGAGATGCGAACTTAATTTCGCACGGACTGCGAAATGTCGCCCTTGAGTCCACGAAATTACGCGCAAATGACCAAAAAGCAGGCCAAGTGGTTGAACAAGTCCGTTCACGTGGGCGGGTAGGCCTCAACCAATCGCCGCTCCGGTCGCTCGATGCTCGAGCAGAGACTCGTGACGAGTTCCCGTCCGTCGTCGCCGAAGTAGAGTGCCTCCCCCACTTGCGGGGGCGCGCAGGAGGGAACCGCGCTGCCGTTCGACTGATATCTCACACCGCCCGATAGCGTTCGCTGAATGGCCAAGTGCGAGTGAAGAAAACGGCCTGTCTTGCGGTCGCGGACCGCTACGCAAGTCTCACCACGGAAATGATACTCGGTGTTGCGGGTCACGTACATGCGGTGCTGACGCCGCTCGTGGCCGGGGTACGGGTTGCAAGGCGTGTCGAGGTTCATCGAAAAACTCCGTCGGATTGGCCTAATCTGGACGGTATTTTCGGCGATCGTCGCGGCCGCGGGCAAGTTTCGCTCCTGGCGGGATTCGACAGCCAAGGGGCTGGGGACAGGCGAGCAGTCGACCAATTGCCACGAACTTCGTATTGGCACCGCGTACGACATACGATCGGAGGCGTGGAGTTTCCCAGGGTGCAACTTGGCGCGTAAGGCCCACGGTCCCGGCCCGGCAAAGACCAAGGCGCTCGCTATCGGCAGGAGCCGGACGCTCGAGCTCTGGCAATCGTCCGATTACCGGCTGCGCGAACTGTTCGAAGCTGCCGACGTGATGAGCGAAGGGGCGACACGCAGCGAGCCCGACGGCTCCACCTACTACGGCTCCACCAGCGTGCTCTTGCACTTCAGTGCGCACGGCGGCGTCGTACCAAAAGAACGCGCGCGCGAGCTCGCGCGACTGATCGCCAACGACCCGCACGCTCGCATCCGCGCGATCCGCATCGCTTGCCTCGAAGCACAGATCAGATCGGGAGCGCCGATTGGGCGTGTGCGCGCCGAGCTGTTCGTGCGCCCCGACGCGCGCGGGATCCGCGTCGACGTCGACGTCGAAGCGCGCGTGTTCAAAAATAGCGAACGACCGCGAGCGCCGCGCAAGGTTGAACCCGGCTCGCCGAAGCGCCCGTCACGCGCCTCGTGAGCAGGACCTGGCCTGTCGTCAAGGTGCATTTTTACCACGGGCACGCGGGCGCGCAGCCACGCGAGGGCGAGCAGCAAGCGCGATCAAGGACCGTGGGCCGCGCGCTCGCAGCCGCAGCATTCTTCGATGCACTAGCGATCCGCGGGCGTTCCACTTGACACGAAGCGCTGCGCGGAAGAGTTAGAGGCTCGTCCTTTCCAGAGTAAGCGGGAACCAACAACGAATGGGTCGCAAGAGACAGCGCGACGAAAAGATTATCCACGTGGTCTTCGGGCCCGGTGGCGGTCGTGTGCAAAAGCGCGACCAGAGCGCAAGCGCGCCTGCGCTCGACTCGAGCACTGGCCGGGAGCCGCTCACCGATCTCTTCAGCAGTGGCGAAATTTCGCGCTTGCTCGGCATCTCGCCTGCGCGCTTGCGTACGTTCGATCGCGCAGGGGTCGTATCACCCACCGCTCGCCGCCGCGGCCGCCGTGCCTACTCATTTTCCGACTTGATTGCGCTACGCACTGCGCAGTCGCTGCTCGAGCAACGCGTTCGGCTGCGTGACGTTACGCGCGCAGTAGGCGCGCTCAAGCGCTCGCTCCCCAAAGTCACCCGACCCTTGCAGGAGCTGCGGATCGTTTCCGATGGGCAACGCGTGATCGTGCACACGATGGACGGCGCGTTCGAGCCGTTGACCGGACAGATGGTGCTCGACTTCGAGGTAAAATCGCTGCGCGATGACGTCGTGCGCGTGTTGCGGCCTTCGGCTGGCCGTGAGCGAGCTCGCACTGCGTATGAGCTGTACCTGCGTGCCAGCCAGCTCGACGAAGACCCGCTGTCGATGGACGATGCGGAAGCTTTGTACCGGGAGGCGGTGACGCTCGATCCGTGGCTGGCCATTGCCTACACCAACCTGGGCAACATTCGCTTCCGCCGCCACGACGCGGAAGCCGCGGAATTGTTGTACAAAAAGGCCCTGGAGATCGACGTTCGGCAACCAGAAGCCCAATACAATTTGGGCTACGTGATGCTCGAACGCGGTCAGCCGGAGCTCAGCGTGCCCCTCTTTCACGGCGCGATCGAAGCCGATCCGAAATTTTCGGATGCCTATTTCAACCTAGCGATGGCCTACGAGCAAATCGGCGAGACCAGCAAGGCGCGCCCATTCTGGAAGAGCTATATCGCGCTCGAACCGTCCGGAACTTGGACCGAGATCGCCAAGCGCCACTTGTAGAGTCGGGGGCTCACAGCCTGCGGTGTTCGAGGCACGGGATAGCAGCGCGCACCTGCTCGAGGTAATTCAGATCCAAGTCGGTGCTGACCACGCTCACGCGATCGGAGGCCTCGGCCACGATGCTGCCCCAAGGGTCCACGACCAGCGAATGACCGTACGTCGTGCGGCCATGCGGGTGCTTGCCCCATTGTGCAGCTGCAATCACGTACGCTTGCGACTCGATAGCGCGGGCGCGCAGCAGCGCGTGCCAATGATCTTTGCCGGTGTGGACCGTGAATGCAGCAGGTACGAGCAGCACGTTTGCGCCGCGTGACACGAGCGCGCGGTACAGCTCCGGAAAACGCAGGTCGTAGCAAATCGACAAGCCGACCCGAAAGCGTCCAAGGTCGAAAGTGAATAGCGACTCGCCCGGCGTGGTGCCCGATGACTCCGCGAGCAGGGTGCCGTCCTGCAGCGCCACGTCGAACAAATGAATCTTTCGGTACGAACCGACCAGCATCCCGTCTCCACCGAAGACCAACGCGGTGTTGAAGGGCTTCGTGAAGTCATCGGAGGCTTCTGGAAATCCGCCAGCGACCAAGAAAACCCCGGACGCACGGGCCATTTCCGAAAGAGCACCTTGGATCGGGCCATTCGGGTCGGACAGGCGCTCGGCCAGCTTTCGTTTGGTTTCGTCGGCCCCGAAGTAGGCGAAATTCTCGGGCAGCACCACGAGCTTGGCGCCTTCATGGCCCGCGATGGCGACCAGGCGCGCACATTCAGCAAGGTTTCGTAAGACGTCGTCTTGGCTTTGAAGCTGCACTGCGGCGACGCGGAGTGTTTCAGGTTTCATGGCAGAAGCGCTATTCTAACCGCTGGATGGTCGACTACGCCACCGGTGCCATGCAAGAGTTCGGGTCCAGCGCGCGTGGGCCCGGCAGCGGACCGGTTGCGGGTCTCGTCCTGCTCTACGCAGAATCGTGGGCCAATTTGCCGGCCGCTTTTCCATTCCGAAAGGAACGAATCGTGATCGGCCGAGAGCCCGGCGTCGAGCTCGAGCTCGAAGTGCCCGCGGTCTCGCGCAAACACGCCGAGATCGGCTGGGCCAACGGAGCGTATCACGTGCGCGATCTGGGTAGCCGCAATGGCGTGATCGTCAACGGGCGACGCGTGCAAGGCGCGGTACTCGACGATTGTGACGAGCTTCGGATCGGTGATGCGATTTTCAAGTTCGTAGAGCGAGATGCCGAACAGTATGCGGGCTATCGCTTGGATGGCTCGATGACGCGAGGCGCGACGCGGCGCGCCAGGCAGCCAAGCTTGCTCGTTGGCGGCCTGCAGATGGATCGCATCGTTGCCGAGCTGGAGCGGGTCGCGCCCACTCCGCTCAGCGTAGTCCTGCGCGGGGCGAGCGGGACCGGGAAAGAGGTGGTAGCCAGCGAACTGCATCGTTTGAGCGGGCGACCGGGACGCTTTGGCGCCGTCAACTGTGCGGCGATCCCCGCCCTGCTCTTGGAGAGCGAACTGTTCGGCTTCAAGCGTGGCGCTTTCTCCGGGGCCGATCGCGACAAGCCAGGCTTGATCCGCGCCGCCGATGGGGGCAGCCTGTTCCTCGACGAAATCGGCGACATGCCGCTCGACGCGCAAGCCAAGTTGCTGCGCGTGCTGCAGGCCAAAGAGGTGCTACCGCTGGGTGCAACCGCGCCCGAGCCAGTAGACGTGCGCGTGGTGTGCGCGACTCACCGAGACCTGGGCAAGATGCAACGCGAGGGCCGCTTTCGCGAAGATCTATTCGCACGACTCAACGAGTACGAAGTATTTTTGCCGCCGCTCCACGAGCGCAAGGAAGACGTGCACGTGCTGGCGCGTAGTTTTTTGGCACGCGCCGGACGTCCCAGCTACGTACTCTCGTTTCCTTTCATGACCGGCCTCTTGCAGCACGATTTCCCGTACAACGTGCGTGAGCTCGAAGCCTGTATCAAACGCAGCGTGGCGCTCTCTGACGGGCCCGTGCTCGGCTCCGACGTGCTGCCCGACGCGGTGAAGGAGGCCATGACCGACTACGGCAAGGGGCACTCCGTACTCCAGCCGGCGCGTGTTTCCGAACCCGCTGGGTTGGCGCTGCCCAGTGAGCAGGAGCTGCGCGCGCTGCTCGTCGCGCACCAGGGCAACGTGGCGGCGGTCGGCCGAGAACTGGGCAAGGCGCGCATGCAAATCCACCGCTGGATGAAGCGCTACGGCATCGCCGTGGACGAGTTCCGGGAGGAGTGATTAGTCGCACACATCCGGCTTTATTCCGGCCCGCGCCGAGACACACGCCTCCGGACCGGCACAGTGGGCCGCGTCACAAACCCGAGCCCGATAATTTTTAACCAATGAATTCGGGCATCTACAGCACGATTCCCGACAAACCGAAGCGGCGGAACACGCTGAGCCGGGCGGCGCCCCGGGACGCGCTTTGGTCCTGCAATCGGCGCAAGTTTGCACGATTTCAGCGGCAAGATCGCCCGCGTCGGCCCGCTCGCTGACGCGCGAGCTGACGATGCCTTCCCGCTCGCACGCAGCCTGGTCGAGCAACGGCCTCGGGGCTCGTTGGCAGCCCAACGCGAGCTGCGCGAGCTGCGCGAGCCCGCTCAAGGGCAGCGCGAACCAGTGGGCTTTCGTCGTGCGCACCCGCATTTCTTCTGAAGATATTGACTTTCGGCAGGAAAGAAAGCTAGCGAATCGCGCGGTGCCGGCTCTCCCTGACTTTTTTAGGGGGTGCCGGGGAAGGTCGAAACGTTGGCGACAGGCAAGAGCAAGAACAAGCAGAACTCCTCCGGCGACGGGGATCCGCCCAAGAAGCGGCGTGGTGGCGGCGATGACGAGCCGCCGATGTTCAACGAAGAACCGGCAGCGCTCCACGAGGTCGCGCAGACCCGCTACCTGAACTACGCGCTTTCGGTCATCACCAGCCGAGCCATTCCGGACGTGCGCGACGGCTTGAAGCCCGTGCAGCGCCGCATCCTGTACACGATGTGGCAACAGGGCGTGACTGGCGACGCCAAGCACCGGAAGTGCGCAAAAATCGTAGGTGACGTGATGGGTAACTACCACCCGCACGGTGATGCCTCGATTTACGACGCCCTGGTGCGTATGGCGCAATCCTTCAATCTGCGCGCCCCACTGGTCGACGGCTCGGGCAATTTCGGCTCGCTCGACGGCGATCCGGCCGCCGCCTATCGCTACACGGAATGCCGGCTGGCAACGCTCGCCGATCAGATCCTCGGGGAAATCGACGAGGATACGGTGCACTTCCGGCCCAACTACGACGGCACGAAGCAGGAGCCCGTGGTCTTACCGTCGGCCATCCCGAACATGCTGATCAATGGTGCGGCTGGCATCGCCGTCGGTATGGCGACCAATATTCCGCCGCACAACCCGGAAGAAGTGGTGTCCGCGTCGGTGCGCCTGCTCGACGCTTTGGTCGAAGGACGTCAGCTCACCTCGCGTGAGCTGTGCCGCACGATCAAGGGCCCGGACTTTCCGACCGGCGGGCACATCGTCGCAAGCTCGGAAGAATTGAAGCAGGTCTACGAGACCGGTCAGGGTTCGATCAAGGTCCGCGGAACCTGGGAGCTGGCCGAGACCGGCAAGACCACGAAGACGCTGAACATTACCAGCATCCCGTACACGGTGAATAAATCGGTATTGGTCGAGCGCATCGCAGACGTCGTGGTCTCGCGCAAGATGCCGATGCTGTTGGACGTCCGCGATGTCTCGACCGACGACGTGCGCATCGAGCTCGAGCTCAAGAAAGAAGCCGACGAGCACAAAGTGCTGGCGTACCTGTTCAAGCACACGCCACTGCAGACCAACTTCGCGGTCAACTTGACCTGCCTGGTACCGACGGAAAACCCGGAGGTTGGTCGCCCAGAACGCTTGGATTTGCAGCAGATCCTCTGGCACTTCTTGCATTTCCGTCTAGACGTGGTGACCCGCCGTCTGACGCACGAGCTGCGGGCGCTCGACAAACGCATCCACATTCTCGAAGGCTTCGAAAAGATCTTCGATGCGCTCGACGCGATCCTGAAGATCATCCGAGCTTCGGACGGAAAATCCGACGCTGCTCAAAAAATCATGGCCAAGTACCAGCTCGACGCCGAGCAGACCGACGCCATCTTGGAGCTCAAGCTGTATCGTCTGGCTCGCCTCGAGATCCTGGTGATCCAGAAGGAACTCAAGGACAAGCGTAAGCGCGCCAAGGAGATCAAGGATCTCCTGCACGAGAAGGAATCCAAGGGTCGCTGGGCGCTCGTTCGCCAAGAGCTGGTGGCCGTCACCGAGAAGTTCGGCAAGAACGGCAAGCGCCGCACCTTGATCGAGACCGTCAGCGAAGAGCAAGAATTTACGGAAGAGGACCTGATCGTCGCCGAGGACAACGTGGTGCTGCTGACGGCCGACGGCTGGGTCAAGCGTCAGAAAGAAATCAAGGATCCGGTCTCCACGCGCCTGCGCGAGGGCGACGCGGTGTTGGCCTGCGTCGCGGGTTCGACCCGCGAGAGCCTGGCGTTCTTCTCGAATTTCGGCACGGTCTACAGCTGCCGCATGATCGACGTGCCGGCCACCACCGGCTACGGTGAGCCAATCCAGAAGCTGTTCAAGCTGAAGGACAGCGAGAAGATCATCGCCTGCTACTCGCTCGACTCGCGAGTGATTGGCGACACGGCAGAGCGCGAGGGCAAGCGGCCAAAGACGTATGCGGTGGCCGCAACCAGTGACGGCTACGGATTCAGCATCGGTATCGCGCCGTTCTTGGAGCCGAGCACGCGCACGGGCCGACGCTACGCCAAGGTCGCCGAAGGTGTGACGGTGGTGGGGATCTCGATCGTGCGCGGCAAGGAAGTGGTGATCGCCGCGACACGCGAAGGCCGAGCGCTGATTTGCACCGTCGATGAAGTGAACTACCTTTCCGGCGCAGGCAAAGGTGTCTTGCTCGTCAAGCTCGACGACGATGATGCCTTGGTCGGCATGAAGGCCGTCAAGGATGCCCAAGACTCGCTCGTGCTCGAGACCTCGCTCGGCGGCGAGAAGCGCATCAGCCGCGGCGACTACGATCTGAGCCCTCGCGGCGGCAAGGGACGAGAAGTGATCAAACGCGGCAAATTCGTGCGCGTCGTGATCGAGACGCCCAGCGCCCCGCAACCCTTGTCCAACTAGTACGAAAGCATCATGGCTACTACGTACACGGCTAAAGACATCACCGTTTTGGAAGGGCTCGACCCTGTCCGCAAGCGGCTCTGTCATCGGGGCGCAGCCCCGCGCCCGCTGAAGTGAATTCAGCGGGGCCCCACCCCAGGTTTTGGGGCCCCAACCCCAAAACGAGAACAAAGCACCTCATGGCTACTACTTACACTGCTAAAGACATCACCGTTTTGGAAGGGCTCGACCCTGTCCGCAAGCGGCCCGGTATGTACATCGGGGGTGTGGGGTCGGCGGGGCTTCACCATCTCGTGTGGGAAATCGTCGACAACTCGGTGGACGAGGCCATGAACGGCCACGCCAGCGAGATCAGCGTCACCCTGCACAAGGACGGACAATCGGTCACAGTCAGCGACAACGGGCGCGGCATTCCGGTCGATATCCATCCGACACACAAGAAGTCTGCGCTCGAAATCGTATATTCCACGCTGCACGCGGGCGGAAAGTTCGAGGGCGACAACTACAAGACGTCCGGTGGCTTGCACGGCGTTGGTGCCTCGGTGGTGAACGCCTTATCGTCCAAGGTTCTAGTCACCGTGAAGCGCGATGGCGCCGAGTGGCAGATCGAGTTCAGCCGCGGCGTCGTCGCATCGAAGCTGAAGAAGCTGGGCGCTGCCAAGGGCTCGGGCACGACGGTGTTTTTTCATCCAGACCCGACCATCTTCCCGAAGATCGACTTCAACGCCGACACGATCCGAGAGCGCCTCGAGATCGCCAGCTACCTGCATCGCGGCGTGAAGGTGATCTTCAGCGACGAGAGCAGCGGCAAGAAAGAGACCTTTTTTCACCAGGATGGCATCCTGGATTACCTGAAGAAGATGCTCGCCGCTGCGCATTCGAAGCCGGCCCACGAAGCACCCTTCGTGCTGAACAAGGAGGGCGACGAGCTGCGGCTGGAGGTCGTGTTCCAATGGACGGAAGCCACCGAGGAGGTGGTCAAGAGCTATGTCAACGGCATCCCGACGAGCTCCGGCGGTACGCACGAAAACGGTCTTCGAGCGGGCGTTGCCAAGGCCATCCGCAATTACATCGACACCCACAACCTGGCGCCACGCGGGGTCAGCCTAACCGCAGAAGACATTCGCGAAGGCTGGGCCGCGGTGCTCAGCGTGTTCGTGGCCGAACCGCAGTTTCAGGGCCAGACCAAGGAGCGCCTGAACAACCCGGAAGTGCAGTCGGTGGTCGACGGCATGGTGCGCCCGGTGCTCGAGCAGTGGCTGAACTCGAACCGCACCGTCGCGGAGCAGATCGTCGCCCGCATCATCCTCTCGGCACGTGCGCGTGAGGCTTCTCGGGCAGCATCCGCGTCCGTTTCACGCAAGAGCGCCACCAATGGGCGACTCACTTTGCCCGGCAAGCTGGCGGATTGCCTCACGCACAATCGCGAGAACACCGAGCTGTTCATCGTCGAAGGCGATTCCGCAGGCGGATCGGCCAAGCAGGGCCGCGACCGCAATACGCAGGCCATCCTGCCGCTGCGCGGCAAAGTGCTCAACACCGAGGGCATGACCGTCGGCAAGGTGATCGAGAACAAGGAACTCGCCGATCTGGTCACGGCTCTAGGCTGCGGAATCGGCGCGAACTTCGAGCTCAGCAGGCTGCGCTATCAGCGCATCGTGCTGCTCGCGGACGCGGATTCCGACGGCCATCACATCACCACACTGCTGCTGACGTTCCTATACCGTCACCTGCCGGAGCTGATCCGCCATCAGCGCGTGTTCATCGCGCTGCCTCCCTTGTATCGCATCGACATCGGCAAAGAGACGTACTGGGCCGCGGACGACGCGGACCGCGATCGTTTGCTCAAAGAAAAGCAGAAGGGCAATGCCAAGGCCGACATCACGCGCTTCAAGGGCCTCGGCGAGATGATGGCCAAGACGCTCTGGGACACTACGCTCAACCCGAAGACCCGGCGCATGCTGCGCGTAAACATCGCCGACGCCTTGGAAACCGATCGCATCGTCAGCGAGTTGATGGGCAAGGATGCTTCGGCCCGCTTCCACTTCATCATGAATCGCGCGGATGAAGTCGGCGTAGGCGAGCTCGACGTGTGAGCATTGCGTGATGAAACAATCCGGCCAGCAGGCGGATCGAGGCAGGTTCTCGACTGCCAGTCCCACGCGACGCCGCGGTATTTTCGCTACGAACGACCATATTAGACGGTTTTGCCTGGCTTTTTCCGGCCCGGCTTGAGACAAGCCTGGGTCCGCGCTACGCGGGGCGCTCCCGAGACTCCGGCAGCAGACTTTGGTACGCACCTGAAGGCACGATTCGACCGGTCAAATGCAAGGTATCTTTGCCGCTCGCTGCCAAGCCTGGACGCGCTTCATTCTCTTTTTTGCGCTGTCCTTGCTCGTGGTGCCTACTGCGTTAGCTCAGAGCGCTGCGAGCCCAACTGCGGGCAGCGCAGCCCCCAACGATAAGTCGCCCCCGGACCAATCGCCCCCGAGCGAGACGAGCGCGCTGCCCGCAGACGCAGACTTGCCGAACGAGCCACCGCCGGGCGCGACCCTACCAAGCGGTGAAGCCGAGCTCGCACGGGGCCTGCCGCTGCAGAAGATTCAAGTCATGGGGAATCGCCGGGTCACGGCCGCGGATGTCCTCACCTATGTCCGCGAGCGCGTCGGGCAACCCTTCAAGCCCGAAACCCTGACCCAAGACGTCCGGGAGCTTTGGAACTCCGGCTTCTTCGACGACATCGAGGTCGATCTCGACCGGCACGACGAAGGCGTGGAGCTCAGGTTCGTCGTGCGCGAGCGCCCGAGCATTTCCAGCATTACCTTCGAGGGCAACGACGAGATTTCGAAGGACGATCTGAACGAGGGCATCGAGATCAAGCCCAACACGATCTTGAGCCTGCCTGCGGTGCGTCGCACCGTCCAGAAGATCCGCGATATGTATGCGGAAAAGGGCTATTTTCTGGCCGAGGTTCAGAACGAGGTCGTGCCTCAGAAGAACAACGAGGTCGGGATCAAGTTCAAGATCACCGAACACGGTCAGGTCAGCGTTCGGCGCATCACTTTCATCGGCAACCAAAACGTGGACAGTGCCGAGCTGCGCTCATTGATGCTCACCGGCAACGCCGGCTTCTTTGCGTTCGGCTCTGGCGGCCCATTCCGCCAAGACGCCTTCGAGCGAGACATCGCCGTCCTGAGCGCGATGTACTACGACCGCGGTTTCCTCTCGGTCACGATCAGTACGCCTCGCATCATGCTGACGCCGGACCGCAACGGTATCGAGGTCTCGATTACGATCGACGAGGGCCCGCGTTACAAGATCCGGCAGCTCCGTGTCTACGAGCGCGGAGCGGGCGGCACGGAAGTAGAGCCGATCGACGGTCGCCGCAACCTGCGCATGATGGTTCGCTCGGAGCCGGGCCAATATTTCAATCGCGCCGAGTTGCTCGAGGACCTGCAGGCGATCCGCACGCTGTACCGCGACCACGGCTATGCCAATGTCGAGGCCAACCCGCAGACCCAGCTCGATCCCGAGACTCACGAAGTCGACGTTACGGTCCCAGTCGAACGGGGACCGCTGGTGTACTTCGAGCGCATCGAGATTCGCGGCAATTCCAAGACGCGCGACAAAGTGATTCGCCGCGAGTTGGAAGTCACCGAGGGCGAGCTGTTCAGCGAGACCAAGCTGGAGCGCTCGAAGCGTCGCGCCACGGCGCTCGGATACTTCGAACGCGTCGACGTCTCGACCGAGGCCGGCTCGGCCCCGGACAAGATGAACGTGTACATCGAGGTCGCCGAAAAGCCGACCGGTACCTTTCAGGTCGGCGCTGGCTTTTCCAGCATCGAGAACTTCATCGCCACGGCACAGGTGCAGCAGGCAAATCTGTTCGGCAACGGACAGAGCTTGTCGCTGCAGGCGCAGGTCAGCAGCTTGCGGCAGTTGGTCAGCATCAGGCTTTTCGAGCCCTACTTCCTCGACAGCCTGTTCAACACGAGCATCGATCTTTACGATCAGCTCCGCGTATACAACGACTTTTCGCAGTCGAGCGTCGGCGGCGCGCTCACCTTCGGCTACCCCCTGATCGAGCCGGAGCTGAACGCCAGCGTCACCTATACCGCCTCGATGGATCGCGTATCGACCGCGACTCGATCGACGTTGCTCGGTACGAGCAGCGCGACCAGCGTGTTCACGCAGCTACCGTTGGCAAATCTTTTCAACGACGGGCTCACCTCCAGCATTCGCCCCGCGCTCACCCTGGACACGCGCGACAATCGCCTGTTCCCGACGAGCGGTGTCTATTTGTACGCATCCAGCGAACTCGCCGCGGCAGCTCTCGGCTCCGAGAACCAGTTCCTGAAGCACCGCTTCATCGGTCGCTTCTATTACCCAATCGGCGCTGGTTTCGTGCTCAAGCTGAACACCGAGGCGGGCCACGTCACCAGCCCTTCTAGCGACGGTGTGCCGATTTTTGCGCGCTTCTTCCTGGGCGGTATCTTGGACGTGCGCGGCTTTCGCTTCCGCACGATTGGCCCGCGCATCGGTCTCACGCACTCCACCGATCCAAACAGCGCTCCGATCTATCAACGCGCCCAGATCGGCGGAAACTTGGAATACTTCCAAAATCTGGAACTCGAGTTTCCGATCGTCGAATCGGTCGGCGTGCGCGGCGTGCTTTTCACCGACGCCGGCAACGCCTGGAACTTGGAGAGCAACTATTGCAAAGCCGCGGGTGGCTCGACTCAGTCTGGTTTAGAAGCCATCAGCCCGTGCTTCAACGGCTTGTCGAGCCTCGCCACTTTGCGCACTTCGGTCGGCTTCGGCATTCGCTGGTTCTCGCCGCTCGGTCCGCTTCGGTTCGAGTGGGGCTTTCCGCTCAAGCCGTTGCCGTATGAAGAACACAGCGTTTTCGAGTTCACGATCGGGAATTTCTTTTAGTTCGCGGCAGAGCGCCCACACGGCTGTAACGGCTCGCGTCCAAACGCTTGCGGTCGCAAGAACAGCGCCCCTGCGACTCGCTTCGTAACCCAAAGAACCTTTAGGCACTCTTTCAGTGCCCTGCTGCGCTGCTCGATGACCTGAGCAGTTGGCGATCTTGGCGGCCTGGGCGGTTGAGAATCCGAGAGCCGTTCAAGGCTTCGCAGCGGCGGTCCCGGGTGCTGACGAGAGCTAGCCTGCGGCGCCTTTTCTGATTCGGATTTTGGTCTGTAAGGGGCTGAAATTGTGGGCGATTTACTGGCAGAAACGCAGGAGATGGGAGGCTTGTAACTGGCGGATTCCCGCGGTACTTCCGTCCTAACTTGGAAAACGAACCTCCGAACAACCCGCAGGAACACCCGATCGGCATTCAGGACGAGATGCGGACCTCGTACCTGGATTACGCGATGAGCGTGATCATCGGGCGAGCCATTCCCGATGTGCGTGACGGCTTGAAGCCCGTGCACCGGCGCATCTTGTTCGCAATGCGTGACCTGAACCTGACGCCCGGCGGCGCGTACAGTAAATGCGCGAAGGTCGTCGGTCAGGTGCTGGGTAACTATCACCCCCACGGCGATGCCAGCGTTTACGACGCTCTGGTACGCATGGCGCAAAATTTCTCCATGCGCCATATGTTGATCGACGGCCAAGGCAACTTCGGCTCGGTCGACGGCGACCCCGCTGCGGCCTATCGCTACACGGAGTGCCGCTTGGCGCGCATCTCGATGGAGCTTTTGGCAGACATCGAGAAGGAGACCGTCGATTTTTCGCCCAGCTTCGACGAATCGGGCGAGGAGCCCACCGTCCTCCCGTCGCGCTTTCCGAATCTGCTCGTGAATGGCTCGGGCGGCATCGCGGTCGGCATGGCCACCAATATTCCGCCGCACAATTTGGTGGAAGTGATCGACGCCACGATCCGACTGATCGGCAACCCGGCGTGCGGCGTCGAGGATCTGATGCTCGACATCAAGGGCCCGGATTTTCCGACTGCGGCCATGATCTACGGCCGATCTGGCATCTATCAAGCATACAAGACCGGGCGCGGCTCGATCATCATGCGCTCACGCACGGAGGTCGAGAAAGTCATCGGCTCGAACGATCGCGAACAGATCGTGGTGACGGAGCTGCCCTATCAAGTGAACAAGGCCCGTTTGCACGCCAAGATCGGCGAGTTGATGCGCGACAAGCGGATCGAGGGCATCAAGGAAGCCCGCGATGAGAGCGACCGCGACGGAATGCGGCTGGTGCTCGAGCTCAAAAAAGACGTCTTCCCACAGGTGGTGCTGAACCAACTGTTCCGTTTGACGGACATGCAATCGTCCTTCGGCATCATCAACTTGTCGATCGTGGATTCGCGGCCGGAGGTGCTGGATCTGAAGCAGACGCTGGAGCGTTTCATCGAGCACCGGCGTGAAGTGATCAGCCGTCGCACCCGCTTCGAGCTCACCAAGGCCGAGGGTCAGCGTGAAATAGTCGAGGGCCTGGGCATGGCCGTCACCGAGGTGGATCTCGTGATCAAGACGATCCGAGAATCACCCGATCCCGACGAAGCGCAAAAACGCTTGATGGCCCTGCCGCTCAAGGGCCTGGAAGCCTTCGTGCGCCGCGCCGGTCGTCCGGAATCCGAAATCGAAGCGGCCGCGAAGATCACGGACTATCGCCTCAGCGAACGTCAAGCCAAGGCCATCTTGGACATGCGCTTGGCGCGGTTGACGGGTCTCGAGCAAGACAAACTGGCGACCGAATACGGCGAGCTCTCCGACCAGATCACCGGGCTACGGGCAATCTTGGCAGAGGAGCACTTGCTGATGCAGGTGATTGTCCGTGAACTGGAGGAGGTCAAGCTCAAGCACGGCGAGAAGCGCCGCACCGAGATCATCGACAACGAAGCCGAGATTCAAATCGAGGACCTGATCCAAGAAGAGGACATGGTCGTGACGATCTCCCACTCCGGCTACATCAAACGCACGCCGGTTTCCATGTACCAGGCGCAGAAGCGCGGCGGTAAGGGCAACAAGGGCATGGAGGCCCGCGACGACGACTTCCTGACGCAGCTGTTCATCGCCTCGACGCACAGCTTCGTGTTCTTCTTCTCCAGTCGCGGCAAAGTGTACGTGAAGAAGGTGTATGAAATCCCGCAGGCCGCTCGCAACGCCAAGGGACGCGCAATCATCAACTTCATCGAGATGGAGGCCGAGGAAAAGATCGCGGCCATCACCCCGGTCGACAAAGTCGAAGCCGGCAAATTCGTCACTACCATCACGCGCGGGGGGCAGATCAAGAAGACCGAGCTCGTCGAATACGAGAATTTCCGCGACAAGGGCATCATCGGCGTGCGAATCGCGGACGACGATCAGCTATTTACGGCCATCGTCACCGACGGTACCGCCGAATTTTTCGTAGCCACCAAGACCGGCATCAGCATCCGCTTCGACGAGGAGCAGGTGCGCGCCACGGGCCGCGCTACGGCGGGCGTCAAGGCGATCGACCTCGACGAAGGCGACGCGGTAGTCGGGCTTGCGCGCACCGACGCCGAACGAAAGTTCGTGCTCGCGATCTGTGAGCGGGGCTACGGCAAGCGCACTCCGATCGAGGAGTTCAGGATTCAGAACCGTGGCGGCAAGGGCATCATTCTGATCGACGCCAGCGATCGCAACGGTCCGGTCGTCGGTATCGCGATGGTGAAACCAGAGGACGAGGTGATGATCATCACTGATCGCGGGCAAACCATCCGTACTCCCATCGAAGGCATTCGCGAAACGGGTCGCAACGCCCAAGGTGTAAAGGTGATGCGCATCGAAGACGACGAGCGCGTGGTCGCCATCGAACCCATCAACGAGGGCCAGAACGACACGCCGCTCGAAGGCGAACCCGAGGAAGGCTCCGAGGACGGCGCTCCGGAAGCTGCCACGGAAGATGCTCCGGCCGAAGACGGGGTCGCCACGCCGAGTAGCGAAGGCGACGACGGTCAGGGCTCGGATGATGGCGGCCAAGAAGACGCTTGAGAAGCCGGGCAAGAAGCCCGCTAAGGCCCCGAAAGCGCCGGGCAAGGCTAAACGCGAAACCGCTGCTGCGACGCTGTCGAAACGGCAGCAGCGGACGACCAGGAAAGCCACGCCGAACGCTGCCCTGATCGCGACCACCTACGCCAAGCTGCGCGAGCGGCACAGTGACGCGCATTGCGAGCTCGATCATGATGGTCCATTTCAGTTGATCTTGGCCACGGTGCTCTCCGCGCAAAGCACCGACGTGATGGTCAACAAGATCACGCCCGAGCTGTTCCAGCGCTGGCCGACTCCACGGTCATTGGCCAATGCAGAGCCCGCTGAGGTCGAACGCGTGCTGAGCAAGATCGGCATGTTCCGACAGAAGACCAAGAACGTCATCGGGCTTTCGAAGCGCTTGATCGAAGAACACCAAGGCCAAGTTCCGCGCACGCTCGACGAGCTCGTGAAGCTCCCCGGCGTGGGGCGCAAAACCGCCAATGTGGTGCTCGGAGTTGCGTTCGGTACTCCGGAGGGCGTGGTCGTGGACACCCACGTTCAACGCATTAGTCAGCGCTTGGGTTGGACGAAGCACACGGAGCCTCAAGACATCGAACGAGATCTGATGGCGCTCTTTCCGCGCAGCGATTGGGACATGCTTTCGCACACGCTGATATTTCACGGTCGGCGCGTGTGCGCCGCCCTCAAACCAGCCTGCGCGGCATGCCCCGTGAGTGCAGAGTGTCCGTCGGCCTTCGCAGCCGAAAACGTCGGCCGGAAGAAGACCGTCGGCCGGAACCGAACCACAAGACCATGAAGTTTCTACCGATCTCGTGCCCGGCGCTGCTGCTTGCATTGGCCGTGTCGGCAAACGCATCGGCGATCGAGCGTCATTTCGGCTTCGGTTACGAGTCAGCGGTGTCCAGCCCGGGGCTCGCAGAGCTACAACCGTGGACCACGGAGCGCCTGGGCCGCGCCGACTACTTCAACCGTCTGGAGGCGCGGCTCGGCTTCCAACTCGGTCTGCTGCGGAATCTGCAGGCGGCTCTGTTCTGGAATGCGTCGAGCACGACCGAGGACGTTCGAATCGAGATCGCGGCGCAGAAGTCCCGCCTGAGCAGCACGGACTTTCAGTCATTGTCGGCGCAGCTCAAATACAAGCTCTCCGATCCGACGGCAGACACCATCGGCAGCGCCCTCTTGCTCGAGGGCCAAGCTGGCCCCTTGCTCGTTGGCTTCGAAGGCCGCGTGATCCTCGACAAGCAGCTGGGCTCGCTGCTGCTCGCTTGCAACTTGTTCGGCGGTTCAATCGAACCGCTCGAGCTGCGCTCGACCTCCGTGGTCTCGTTTGGCGCAACCGTCGCAGCCGGCTACTTCGTGACACCGAACGTGGTGACGAGCTTGGAGGCTCGCAACGAAAACCGCTATCCGACCGAGCTCGAGCGCTCGGTGCTCTACTTTGGGCCCACCGTGTCGTACGCGAGCACCCGTTTTTGGTTGACGCTCGCGGTCCAGCCGCAGATCGTCGCGTTCAAGGGCGCGACGGCGGGCCACCACTTGGACCTGAACCAAAACGAATACGTCCAGGCCCGATTGCTGCTGGGTTTTCCGCTCTAGCGCACAGCCGCGCCATGGGCATCGCTTGCTGGGGGGCGCTCGCGATCCAGCAGCGCAGCTCGCTGCGCGCTCTGTTCTCGGCCCAGCAGCAAACGTAGGTTAGCAAAGTCGTACACTGAGCCCCCGGAAACCCTGTGCGCTCCCTGAGATGCACCGCCAAGTGCGCCGCCGAGCGATGCGCTTCGCGACACCCAGAAGATACGACGGGTGAGCCCGGGTCCGTCCGACGGGAAACTCGGCTCGTGTTCTTAGGTCGATAGATTTGTGTGATCCGCCGCTACGAGGACTTGACGCCTTGGCGGCAAAAAATCTGGGGGCGCTCTGAACGAAAATAGTGCGTTCAACGAACTGCGATGCGGGGCCGCGATCGCCCCTCCCCTCCCCTGCCCTTTCGGGCTCAGTTCACCTTCGCGCGCTCGGCGGCGCGTTCGGCCATGAAGTTTTCGACAGTGCGGGTGGTCATGCGACCCTCCATCACTTCGGGCAGGCGCAATAGCTGCTTGTGCAGGTCGATGTTGGTGCGAATGCCACCGATGATGTATTCGTCCAGTGCGCCCAGCATGCGCACCAGCGCTTGCTCGCGCGTCGGTGCGTGGACGATCACTTTGGACAACAGCGAGTCGTAGTGGGCCGGCACGGTCCAACCACCAAACACGCCTGAGTCGACGCGTACGCCAGTGCCGCCTGGCGGGTGGTACTCGGTAATTTTTCCTGGCCAGGGCGCGAAAGTGCGCGGATCCTCGGCCATGATGCGGCACTCGATGGCGTGGCCCCGCAGCTTCCAAGCGCTGGTATCTGGCAGGGTCAACTTCTCGCCCGCAGCGGCTCGAATTTGCTCGACCACCAGATCGACACCCGTGACCATCTCCGTGACTGGGTGCTCGACCTGAACACGCGTGTTCATTTCCATGAAGTAAAGGGAGCGGTCCTCATCCATCAGGAATTCGAGCGTGCCGAGCGACGTGTAACCAGTTTCCAAGATCGCGCGGCGAATCACCTCGCCCATGCGCAATCGCAGCTCGTCTGTCATCGCCGGGCTGGGTGATTCCTCGACTAGCTTTTGATTTTTGCGCTGGAGCGAACACTCACGCTCGCCCAAGGTCCAAACTTGACCGTGCTTGTCTGCCAGCGCCTGAAATTCGATATGGCGCGGTCGCTCGAGGAAGCGCTCCAGGTAAAGCTCGGGGTTCTTGAACGCGTTCATGGCCTCGGCCGTGGCTGACTCGAACGCGCGACGCACCTCGGCCAGAGTGCGGACGATGCGCATACCGCGCCCGCCCCCACCGCCACGCGCCTTGATCATCACCGGAAAGCCGACGCGCGTAGCCTCGGATTCGGCGTGGTCGAAGCTGAGCAGCGCCACGCTACCAGGCAAGAGCGGCAGGCCGAAGCGCTGTGCGGCCTCGCGCGCACGCAGTTTGTCGCCCCACTGCGCCATCGCTTCGGAGGAAGGACCGATGAAATTGAGGCCGCATCGCTCCACGACTTGCGCGAACTTAGTGCTCTCGGACAGGAAGCCGTAACCCGGGTGAATCGCGTCCGCGGCAGTAATTTCCGCGGCGCTGATGATGGCGGGGATGTTCAGGTAGCTGAGTGAGGCCGAAGCCGGCCCAATACAAACGGCTTCGTCGGCGAAGCGCACGTGCAGTGCATGAGCGTCGGCCTCGGAGTGCACAGCGACGGTAGCTACGCCGAGTTCGCGACAAGCGCGAATCACGCGAATGGCAATCTCGCCGCGGTTTGCGATCAATACTTTTCGAAACATGGATGACGGCTGACTCTCAGCTCTTCTTGATTTTGAATAGCTTCTGGCCGAACTCGACGCTCTTGCCGCTGTCGACCAGCACTTCCAGCACGGTGCCCGCAAACTCTGCTTCGATTTCGTTCATCAGCTTCATGGCTTCGATGATGCACAGGGTCTGCCCCTTCTTGACCGAGCCGTTGACCGTGACGAACGGGTCCGCCTCTGGAGCGGACGCCTTATAAAAGGTGCCCACGAACGGCGAAGTGACGAACACCACGTTCGGATCGGCGGCTTCGACGCGCGGAGCGGCGGCCGTGACCGGCGCCAGGGTCGGAGCGGCGCCGAGACCGCTGACGACAGGCGGCTGGCCGCGTAGCATGGCGACCTTCAAGCGGACCTTGTCGTCTTCGTATTCGAACTCGGACGCGCCGCCTTCTTCGAGCGTTTTGAGCAGGCTCTGGAGTTGATCAAGCGGAAGCTGCATGTTTGAAATTTCCTGTGCCGAAGGGGCCACGCCGGAGCGGTCGGTGGCAGGACAGAAGGTCCTGTGCGCTCGGGGGAGCGGGAAGTTACTCACACGAATCGCGCCTGACAACTCGCTCGTTCAGGCGGCGCGGCTTTGCCTGAACCGCGAAATGTTGTGCGCGGTTCGACGCGTTGCGACATCGCCGCGGGCGGCGCTTTCGCTAAGAACCTTGTAGGCGATCCAAGAGGCCCGTCAGCGCCAGAGTGTAGGACGCGCCACCGAAACCTGCGACGCGACCGACACATGCCGGGGCAACTAGCGAATTTTTGCGGAACGCCTCGCGCGCATCCGGATTGGAGAGGTGCACCTCCACGGTGGGCAAGCTCGAACCTTTGAGCGCATCGTACAATGCGTACGAGGTATGAGTCAGCGCACCGGGATTGATCAGGATCCCGGAGAACCCATCCTCGGCAGCGATGCCAATCCAGTCAATCAGGGCGCCCTCATGGTTGCTCTGTCGACAATCCACCAGCGCCCTGCGCAGCGCCGCTGCCGCGGCGATCTGATCGTGAATCTCGGCCAGGGTCGCCTTGCCATAAATCTCCGGCTCGCGTTTGCCGAGGCGGTCGAGGTTGGGCCCGCTCAACACGAGTACGCGCACAGCGCCGCGCAGGCGCGGTTTGGGCGCGCCGTCGGGAACGACCGAAAGCGTGCCGCCGCGAGACTTTCGCTTGGCTTCTGCCACCTCAGGCCGCGAGCTCTTCGGCGAGCTTGGGCGCGAGCAGCCGAAGCAAATAGCGGCCCTTGCCGAGATTCGCGTCCGGGGTGAGCGTCAGCGCGACGAAATAGCCCTCGTTGACCACGCGAATCAGCGTAATCATTTTATCGCTCTGGAACGACACCTCACGGGTCTCGCCTGCGTCGAGCATCTCCGTAGCGCGCTGAATCCCTTTCACGACTACGCTCACTTCGGCGCCCACGGTTTCGATGTCGATCACCGCACCTGCCTTGGCATAGCTCTCCAAGGGGATACCTTCGAAATCCATGAGCAGACCCGCGATGCCGCCGTCCGTGCCGTCGACGACGCTCTGCAACGCCTCTTTGAACATGCCCGCAGGTTAGCCCGAATCCCCTCCCCAAGTGAATTTTCAAAACGAGGCCACCGACACGACTCAGAAAAAGCCGAAGCAATTCATACTGGCCCAATGGCCGACTCAGGCAAGCGCCAGGTCGACGGGCGGGCTGGACGACCGACGTGACTTGCGGCCGCGATAAAGCCGGGCGATCGCCGTCTAGGCGGGGCGCCGTGTCGCCGTCCTTGACCCTGCTTGGGGGCAGCGGCTACTTTCCACGCCACTCCGATGCGTGCGCGAGCGGGGGATCCGCCCCGCACCATGACCCAGAAAATCCTCGCCGGACGCGCGGATGATCCAAACCTGAACGGTGACCTCGTTCGGGTGAAGGTCGACCAAGTCGTCTTAGCGAGGGAACCCGATCGCACACTCGCCGAGCCGGTGCTTGTGGGCGCGAAGAAGTGTGCGGTCGAAGTGGCCATCGCGTACGACACGCGCTGCGTCACAGCGCTGTCCGACACGTCACCGGGGTTGAGCCTGCGCGGACTGAAGGACGCGCTCAACCTGGGCATGCTGATCGCGCGCCCCGGCATTGGCTTTCCTGCCGCCGTGCACCTCGAACGCTTCGGTAGCCCAGCGCGCCTCGCGCTCACCGACGAGCCGCGGCTGGCCTCGGTCGGCGGTGCGGGCATGCTCACTTTGGTCGTGCCCCCCTCGCAGTTGGCGGAGGCGTTGCTCACGGGCAGCGTACTCGTGCGCCCGCCGCGCAGTGTGCAGGTGTTGCTCTCGGGTCGCGTGCGTCCCTTCGTGTGCGTGCGCGATGTCGGGTTGGAGTTGATGCGCCGCGGGCTGGGCGATGCCATTCGCCGAGTCGATACCGAGTATCAAGCGCCAGTGGTCATCGAATTCGCTGGCCCGAGTGCGCGCCTGCTATCGGTCTCCGATCGAGCCGTTCTGGCGGCTCTTGCGCCGCAGCTCGGGGCCTCTGCCGCAGTGTTCGTCAGCGACGAAAAGACCGAGGTTTACCTGCGTGATCAACGCCGGTCCAAAGCGCACCGCGGGTTACTGCCGGATCCGGGCGCGCCCTGCGACGACGTGATCAGCGTCGATCTTTCCGCGGTCGATCCGCTGGTGCTCGACGAGGACGGCGTGGTCAAGCCGGTGCGTGAGATTGCCGGTAAGCCCGTGAGCCAAGTGATCCTGGGTGGGGACTCCGGCGCTTCCTTGCGCGATCTATTGGCCGCAGCCGCCTTACTCAAGAGCAAGCGCGTGCCTCCAAAGCTCGATTTGCTGGTGGCACCACCATCACGCCAAGCACTCGAGGTGCTCGCTCAGTCCGGTGCCCTGGTCGATCTCGTGGCCACCGGCGCTCGTTTGCTCGAACCCGATCCGCGGCTGGTGACGGGCGAGCTTTACCCGCCACCCAATGACGGCGGCGTGTCCCTGCGCACCTTCGATCCGGAGCCGAGCTTCCCCGCCAGCGCACAGCGCTTCGTGGTGGCTTCCGCCGAGACCCTGGCGTTCTCCGTAGCAACCGGCACGGTCGGCGATCCGCGCTCGTTCAAGCGCCCAGTGCGAGTCACCGTACCGCGCACCCTGCCGACGGACGACGTTCTGATCGTGCGCAAGGCCAAGAGCAAATCGAAGGAAGCCGAAGGACAGAAGCAGGTCGCCATCGAGGCACCCAAAGCGCACCCGTTCGCGGAAGCGCAGACCTTGCCGGTGGTTTCGAAGCGGGGGAAGCCCTCCGCGCCGAGCGTGCTCGTGCTCGATTCGCTGGATGACGTGCGTTGGTTCGCACGCCGCGCCCCTGAGCTCAACGACAGCGTGCGCGCGATCGTGGCTCCGTACATTCCGAGCGGTATCGTGCCCATGCTCGCCGGCCTCGGCATTTTGGCTTTGGTCTGTGACGCGGGCGAGATCGCCAAGCTTCGCGGCGAGGCGACGCTGGCCCTGCCCGCGCCGGCCGCGTTCAGCGCCGAAGGCCAATTTGCGCTCAGCACGAGTGCAGGCCCGGTCACCCTGAAATGGGTAGCGCTCGGCAGCGAGCGCGATTGGACGAGCGCGGGCACGACTCGAAATCCCAAGCGCTAAGCCTCCGACCTCTCTCGATTTCTGCGGAACGCGCGGCATTCCCGAGCAAAGGCTGAGCGCGATAGCGAGCGCGCCCCAGATCGTTTATCGTCGGAGCCTTGAAAGCTCGAAGTTTTACGCCGTTCTTCGCACTGCTGAGCTCGCTTTCGCTGCCGGCCCACGCCGCGGACCCCGTAGCGGACAAGCCGGCGGACCCCGCACTGGACAAGCCAGCGGACCCCGTAGTCGACAAAGCGTTCGGACACGGCATGCAGTTCGGACTGCGCGTCGGACTAGTCGGCGGCTACAACATGATCTTTCGCTACGATCAGTCGCCCCTGTGCAGCCCGTACGATGCGATGAAGGCGCCCAATGATCAGCAGAAGTTTTGCGGGCATGCGGCGCCCTTGGCGCTCGATATCGCTGCAAGCTTCGCGCCCCTCGATTTCCTCGAGCCGTACCTGTTCATGCGCCTGGGGCTCGTGGGCGAAACGCAGACCAACACTTTACCCGTCAAGATCTTGGGTGCAGGCGCTCGCATCTATACGATGAGCGATTCTGCATTCAAAATCTTCATCGAGCCAGCGTTGGCCTATGAGTTCGAGGGCGGAGCCGGCGCGCTCGGCTTGCCCGGCTACAAACCAGAATACAAGAAAGACATGTTGATCCACCTCGCGGCAGGGCCACAATTCGACGTCGCCCGCTACGTCGGTTTCTTCGTCGACGCTGGGTTGACCACGGGGATCTTGAGGGCAATCCACACGCAACTCGAGCTGCAAGCCGGCGTTCAGGCTCGCCTTCCCTGATCGATGCGATGAGCCCTGTGTCAGATGCGACGTGTGCCGAGAGCATTGCGCTGCCCGCACGTCCGTTTCGTATCCTAGGCGTGCAGCAGATCGCGATCGGCGCGCTCTCCAAGGAACCGCTGCTGGAATTGTGGTCGGGTCTGCTCGGGCTCGAGGTGCGAGCGCAATTCGAGAGTACGAGCGAGAACGTCAGCGAGGCGATTCTAGAGTTCGGCGTCGGTCCGACTCGCGTGGAGCTCGACTTGATGCAGCCACTCGACCCCGGGGCCAAGCCGAAGGTTCACGAACCCGCGCTGAACCACTTCGGTTTGTGGGTCGACGACTTGGCCGCTGCCCACCGCTGGCTCAGCGAGCGAGGAGTGCGCTTCACTCCGGGTGGGATCCGAAAGGGCGCCGCCGGACACGACGTGTGCTTCGTGCACCCGAGGCCAAGCCTAGAAGCGCCGCGCTCGGGCGAAGGCGTGCTGATCGAACTCGTGCAGGCGCCGCCCGCCGTAATTGCGGCGTTCGCCGCGCTCACGCCCTAAGACTCGAAGCAGCCGAACACAAAGCGCTTCAGCGCCGCCCGCCACTCTGCCTCTCGGTGCGCGCCTAGCGCCGCCCGCCACTCTGCCTCTCGGTACGCGCGTAGCGCCGCACGCCCTCGCGCCCGGGCGCGCGGAAGACAGCTCAGCCGCATGCCCGGGACCAAGACGAGCGATAAGTCTTGGAAGACCAGATCGCGATCAGCCAATGAGATGGCGGACCTACAAAGGCTGACCGAACAGACGCGTGCTTTCCCTCAGCGCAGCGCGGGCGGCCCAGCGCCCCGGTCCGAGCGTGCGCAAACGAGAGTCTCCCACCGCGCGCCGAAGGCGCCGCGCGTCCACCTTCCCCCCCCGCCCCTCCAACCAGACTGGCACGCCCAGTGCTTAGGCGATCTCAGGAGAAACACATCATGATGAACACTGAAGCAATCAAGCCCCACATGCCCGTGGTCTGTTCGATGGATAAGCAGTTCGCGACGGTTGATCACCTCGAGGGACGGGACGTGATCAAGCTGAGCAAAGACGCCAGCGGTGAGCACCACTTCATACCCATGAGCTGGGTCACCTCAGTCGACGACAAGGTCCACGTCGATCGCCCTGGCGCTCAAGCCATGCGCGAATGGACGACCACCCTGCCCAACACCTAGCCACGCCCGCGCCCTGTGGCGGGGCGGCGGGGACACGGTGTCCGCTTTTGCCATGTCCCCGTCGCCCCCGAAGGCCGGCTGTGTCGAAATCCGGGCCCACGGCCCGGCGGCATCAATCGCTACGCATTTGGCACGCTAGCTGCTTAAGGACCGTCACGAACGCGCGTTACTAGAGCCAGCCCCAACTTCCAACCTTCAGGCCACCGCCATGCACCTTTCCCCGTCCCCCGAGTTTCCGCCCGCCGACTTCGTGGCATTTTTGGCGGAGCGTGGCGGCTTGAGCGAAGAAGACGCGGAGCACCGGTTGGAGAACTGGCTGGGCGAGTATTCCGCAACCAGCCGGCGTGCCGTTTTGCCGCCTCCGGCTGATCACTCGCTAACGGTGTGAATTCTGACTCGGCAGCAGCGCCGCCACTAGGCGCTGCGCAGCTTCTGAAGGCGGCACACTGCCGTCCTCGACGCTGAGCTCTGCCACGCGGCGCGCCAGGTCCGCGCCCGGGAAATGGGCCAACGCTTCCCGAAGTGCCTCCTCCAGCGCAGATTCGAACCATTGCATGCGTTGCCGGGTACGTCGCTCGTGAAACGCACCTGCCGCCTCCGCCTCGGCGTGAAGGGCTGCCAGCGTGCCCCAAAGCTCTTGGATCCCGAGACCGTCGAGCGCACTCACGACTAGCACGGGAGGGATCGACCGACCGTGACTGACCGTCAAATTCGCGCGCAAAGCGGCAGCGTCATTGGTCACGCTGGCAATGCGCTCACCATCGGCCTTGTTGAATGCGATTACGTCCGCTGCCTCCAGGATGCCGCGTTTCATGCTGGAGATCTCGTCGCCGGCGCCAGCAAGCAGGACTAGGAGCAGGCAATCCACCATGCCCGCGACCTCCTCCTCGGATTGACCGACGCCGACGGTCTCCACGAAAATCGAGTCATAGCCGGCGGCTTCGCACAACGTGATCACTTCGCGCGTTCGAGCCGCAATCCCCCCCAAGACCCCGAGCGTCGGGCTGGGACGCACGTACGCGGATGGCTCCGCCGCCAAACGCGACATGCGTGTCTTGTCGCCGAGCACACTACCCCCACTCTGGCGGCTGGAGGGATCGACCGCCAGCACGGCAACCCGTCGCCCGGCTAGGATCGCTTCGCGACCAAGAGCGTCGATGAGCGTGCTTTTGCCCGCCCCCGGCACGCCCGTGACGCCGATCCGGCGCGTGCCCGCGCGCGCCGCACCGAGCATCGACAGAAGCTCGCGCGCGGCGGCGCGGTCAACCGTTCGAGAACTCTCGACCAGGGTGATCGCTTTGGCCAGCGCTCGTCGATCGCCGCTCCTCAGCGCCCCGGCCAATTCGGCAGCCGAAGTCATTGCCGCTCCAACAGATTCAATACCTGTCCTGCCATCTCCGGCAGCTTGGTGGCTGGACCGAAAATCAAGGACACACCGGCAGCAAGCAGCGCCGGTTCATCGACGCTGGGGATGATCCCGCCACAGATCACGCGTACATCCGAGGCGCCCAGCCGCGCGAGCTCCCGCACGAGCTCGGGCACGAGTGTGGAGTGCGCACCCGCTTGGGTGGAAATGCCGACCAAATGGGCGTCGTTATCGATGGCCTGGCGAGCCACCTCCTCCGGGGTCTGAAACATCGGTCCGATGTCGACGTCGAAGCCCAAATCCGCCAAGGCACTGGCCACGACCTTGGCGCCGCGATCGTGTCCGTCTTGGCCCAGCTTGGCAATCAGGATGCGCGGATTTCGCCCGTGGGCGACGCGGAATGCGGCCACGCGAGCGCGCAGCGCAGCCCACTCGGCATCCGCTTGGTAATAGCTCCCGTACACGCCCGTGACAGTATGGCTCTGGCCCTCGTAGCGGCCAAAGACGTCCGCCAAAGTGGCGCTGATTTCGCCGACCGTCGCCCGCGCTCGGACCGCAACCAGGCTAGCTTCGAGTAGGTTGCCGGCGCCTGATTCGGCCTGAGCCCGCAGGCCGGCCAGCGACGCTGCTACGTCTCCCGCGACGCGTGCCTTTTTGAGTTCCAGCAGCCGCGCACGTTGCGCCGCTAGCACGGCTTGGCCATCGACGACGCGCACGTCGAGCGCTGCCTGGTCGGGCCCAAGGAAGCGATTCACGCCCACGATCACGTCCATGCCGCGATCGACACGCGCCTGGCGGCGAGTCGCGGCCTCCTCGATTCGGCGTTTGGGCAGGCCTTGCTCGATCGCGCGCGCCATGCCGCCCAGGCCCTCGACTTCATCGATGACCGCCCGCGCCCGCTCACTCAGCTCCTGAGTGAGCGCCTCCATGAAATAGGAACCTCCCCAAGGATCGACGATCTTGGTCAAGCCGGCCTCGTGCTGCAAGATCAACTGCGTGTTGCGCGCCACACGGGCAGACAGCTCGCTGGGCAAGGCCAGCGCTTCGTCGTAGGCATTGGTGTGCAGGCTCTGGGTGCCACCCAGGACCGATGCCAGTGCCTCGACCGTCGTACGCACGACGTTATTCAGCGGCTCTTGTGCGGTCAGGCTGACTCCGGAGGTCTGGCAATGCGTGCGCAGCTCGAGTGAACGCGGATCGGCCGGCGCAAAGCGCTCTCGGACGAGCTCTGCCCAGAGCCCGCGCGCCGCACGCAACTTAGCTATTTCCATGAAGAAATTCATGCCAGTCGCGAAGAAGAACGAGAGCCGCGGGGCGAACTGATCGATGGCCAAACCGCGCGCCAACGCGGCACGGATATACTCTAGCCCATCGGCCAGGGTGAAGCCGAGCTCCAGATCGAGCGTCGCTCCGGCCTCTTGCATATGATAGCCGGAGATCGAAATCGAGTTGTAACGCGGCATGTACCGGCTCGTGTACTCGATGATGTCGGCAACGATCCGCATCGAAGGCTTCGGCGGATAGATGAAGGTGTTTCGCACCATGAACTCTTTGAGGATATCGTTTTGGATCGTGCCGCTGAGTTGTGCGGGGCCAAAACCTTGTTCCTCGGCCGCCACGATGTAGCTCGCGAGGATCGGCAGCACCGCACCGTTCATGGTCATCGAGACGCTGGTCGACCCCAGTGGAATGCCGTCGAACAACCGCCTCATGTCCTCGACCGAGTCGATAGCGACGCCTGCCTTGCCCACGTCACCCGACACCCGCGGATGGTCGCTGTCGTAGCCGCGATGCGTCGCCAGATCGAACGCGACGCTCAGCCCACGCTGGCCCGCAGCGAGGCAACGTTTATAAAAGGCATTGCTCTCCTCGGCCGTAGAAAACCCGGCGTATTGCCGGATCGTCCACGGGCGCGAGGCGTACATGGTGGCGCGCGGCCCGCGCCGAAACGGATACTCACCGGAACTTTGCTCCAGGTGTTCGATGCCCGCCAAATCTTCGGAGGTATACAGCGTTCGTAGCAGGATGCCCTCGGGCGTCTCGCTGTTCAACGAGTCCGGGTCGCGTCCGTCTAGCTCGGCACGCGCCAATTCCCGGAACGATTCGCGCGCGCTCGGTTTGGCAACACTCGTCATGGCTCAGCCCCGCTTACGCGAGCGAACGATGCGTTCCAGGGCAGTGGCCGCCGCGCGTGACAAGACGTCCGCACGGCGCGTGGCCTCGGTCGATTCGCTGAAGCCCGCCATGAGCACGATCAAGCTCGGGCGCTCGGACACGTTGACCGCGCGCGCATAGCAATCACTGCCCACGTGAGCCGACCATTTGCCCTCCAGCAAGGTCAGCGCGGAGAGTTGCGCGAATGGCCCGAGGTAGAAACCGACGCGCGTTGCCGCATCGAGCAAGCTGCCGTTGCCCGCGGGCACACTGATTGTTCTGAGCTCCGCCGGTGAGCCCAAGCCCGGGCTCCCGCCACGCACGTCGAAACTGGCGCTTCTCACGGCGAACACCAGCGCGCGCACGGGGTGAAGTCCCGCACACAGGCTGGTCACCACGCTCTCGGGGGTATCGGCGGCGTCCAGTGCCTGCACTGCCGCTTCGAACTCGAGCGCCCATGGCGGCCCCGCGGGCTCGAACTCGGCCGGTGCGAACGGCTTGGGCCGTCCCAGGCTCAGCACCGGTTCGCTGAGGGCGTCTTCGCCGTCGAACGCAGGCGGCGGTTCGATGATCGAAAACGCGGGTGCATCGGCGATCCAAGCCGGGTTCGGGGCGAGCGACTTTCTGGCCAACGGCAGGGACGGCTCGCTGGGAAGTTCCAGACGCTGAGGGGCAGGCTCCACGGACCCTGCCTCACCCAACGCGCGGCCGGATCGGACTTTCGACAGCCCCGGGAGAAAAATACCGGAGACATGTAATCCTTCCAAGGCCGCGATCACTTCAGCAAACGAAGCCCGCAGTACGCGCACGGGCGCCCCCAAATGGAATGCAAACTCGTTGGCAACATGGCCGTCGAGCACGTCGACCGAGGCCACGTCCACCCGATCGCTGCGCGCATCGCGATGCACCGGCAGCGAGAGCAGCCGCTCGCACATCCCGACCGGCAGCAACCGGACCAAATCGGGTAAGGGGCGAACCGTGTGAATCGCCGGAAAATCGCTGCGATCCAAGGCTCGCTCGAGCAGTTCGACGAGTTGGGGGTAGAGTTCGTTGACCGTCTGCGTCAATGAGACACCTCGAGTGACGGCATCGAAAAGCGCGGCCTCGACCTGCGCGGGCAGAGCTCCACTGTGGATCAGGCGGCGGGCTAACTCTGCGGACACGGCTTCAATGGTAGCGGGCGCAGGGGCCCGGCTTCAATGGCGCATCGTGCGGCTCGACCGGACGCTTCAGTCGTGGAACTGAAAGACCACTTCGGTGCGACGAACCAGACCGAGTTCGTCCCGGGCGGCTCGCTCGACGGCCGCGGGATCGTCCTTGATTCGGGCGACTTCTGCGCGAAGTTCCCAAATCTGCTGGGACAAGCGGGACACCTCGTCGTCGGCGCGCACTTTCTCCTCGCGCAGGCCTTGTAGCCTGGGTAGGCCGGTCGCCGACAACATCAGCATGGGGACCGAGATCGCCGCGATGGCTAGTACAGCCAAGGGCATGACCCGTTGCACGAAGAGAGCACCAGAACTCACGCCTCGAGGCTCTCACAGCCGGCGAATCAGCGCCAGAAATCGGCTATGGTGCCGCCCATTCGCCTCGCCAGGCGGGGGCCTACCCGGTCGTCGGCGAGGCCTGACCGCCCCGAGCCACAAGAACAATCATGATCGAGACGGAAATCCTGCGTGCGGAGCTCGAGCGCCTCTACGAGCTGCCGGACCTACTTGCGCTGAGCCGAGACGTTCTGGGGTTCGAACCGGAGAGCGTCGGCGGCACGGCCGCCAAAGCGTCTTTCGCCGGGGCGCTGACCGAGCACTGCTTCGAACACGACGCGATCGAAGCGCTGTGCGACGCGCTCTTGGCAACACGCGTCGAGGTCAACGCCAAGGTCTCGGATCTGCGGGTCACCGGCGTCGCTCTCGACGAGGAGCTGAAGCTAGACTCGGAGTTCGGCCCGTACGTGATCTTGCGCAAGCTCGGCGAAGGCAGGCTGGGGATTTCCTACGTGGCCCGGAAAGACGGCGTAGAGTTTCGGCTCAAGGTATTGCGCCGTGAGGCGACCCGCGATCATCGCGGGCTGCAGCGTTACCTCACCGTGACGCGCCTAATCGCACAAATCGCGCACGACGGCTTGCCCGAGAAATTGACGGCCGGCAAAGTGGGCGACCGCTACGTGGTGGCACACGCGCACACCGACGCACTGGCGCTTTCGCAGCGTATTTCACGTACCGGCCCGATGCATCTGAACGAAGCCAGGGCCGTGATCCGTGGCATCCTGGAGCCACTCGCCGCGCTGCATGGTCGACGCATTGCGCATGGGGACTTACGGCTCGACAACGTGCTCTTGGCGCGCGCAGCCGACGGCTCGCAGCGCGTGCTCCTGGTCGACGCAGGTGCGGATCGCCTGCGCGCGCGCGCGCGTGTGGGTAGCGGGAGGAACGAGCTGTTTTCCACCGTCGGATCGCCACGCACGGTCGCGCCCGAACAGATCCGCGGACTTCTCGCCGATGCCACCAGCGACGTCTATTCGTTCGGCGCGATGCTGTACGAAATCTTGAGCGGCAAGCCGCTGTTCGGCGACAGGCCAGCGCTCGAGGCCGCCTTCGCGCACCTCACGATCGAGCCGCCGCCGCCCAGCAGCGTCGCGCCGCGCGGCTTCGTCTCGAAAGAGTTGGACCAGTTGGTCTTGCGCTTGCTCGACAAAGACCCCGCGCGCCGACCAAAGAGTGCCAGCGAGGCCTTGGCATTGTTCCAAAGCGCCGGGCATGCGTCGATCAGGCCCCCCGCGGCTACGGTCACGAACGCGGAGGTCGATGTCAAAGTCGAAGCGTTGCTGAAAAATCCGAGCAGCGACGAAGCCGCCTTGGATCTCGAAGCCAGCGTCGAAGCCGGCGCGGACGTTCAGCGGGTGCTCGCCGTCTTGCTCGAGGCGGCATCCGCGATCGAGGCGGACGAGACCGGCAAGCAAACGAAAAAGAGCCTGCTGTTTCGCGCCGCGCGGCTGTGCACGGACGGCGCACGAGATCTGGAAAAGGCAGAAATCATCTATCTGCAGCTGGCAGAGCTCGACCCGAGCGATCAGGTCGTCGGGATCGGCCTGGAGGACACCCGTCGTCGCCTCGGCAAGTTCGAGGAGGTCGTGGAGATGCTGCTCGCTCGCAGCGAGCAAGCAGACAGCGCGAGTGATCGTGCCCGTGCGATGTTCGAGATCGGAAAGCTGTACCGAAGCGAACTGAGGGACGCCGAGCAAGCGCTGGTCGCGTTCACCCAAGCTTTGTGTGAAGACCCGAGCCAAGGGCCTGTGATCGCCGAGATCGAGCGACTCGCAGGCAGCAATCAACAAGCCTGGGCCGAGGTGCTCTCGAATTGCGCAAGCAGCGCACAGGACGAAGACGTCGATGTCGATACCAGCAACGCGATCTGGAATCGCATGGGACACTGGTACGTAGAAAAGCTCCGGCGCCCGGATCTGGCCCTGCCCTGCTTCGAGGCGGTCGTCGAGCGGGAACCCGCTGACGAGGTCGCCTTGGAAGGCATGACCGAAATCTATCGCAAAGCGCAGCAGTGGTCAGAGCTGGGCATGGTGCTGACGCGCCGTGCAGACGCGGCAGCCTCACCTGCTCGGGCGCGCGAGCTGCGCGCCGAAGCCGCCGAGCTGCTCGAACTGCGCCTGAACGACACGGCGAGCGCGCGCGCACTGTACGAGCAGATCGTGAGCGAAGATCCGGGCCAGCTCAAGGCCAGCGACGCGCTCGCGCGCATCTACGAGCGCACCGCGGACTTCCAGAGTTTCTTGAAGATTTTGGAACGTCGCGCCGACGCGCAGCGCGGCGATGAAAAGCAGAAGACGCTCTGCCGCATCGCCGAGGTCTACGAGACGAACTTGCACGACGACACGGAGGCGCTGAGGCGCTTCCAGGCGGCGTGCGAGCTCGACGCGACGAACCTGGAAGCACTGCGTGGCCTGGATCGCCTGTATTCCAAACTCGGTCGCTTTCAAGAACTGCTAGCGAACCTCGCTCAGCAGGTCGAGGTGGCGGCCACGCCGCGCCAAAAAGTTGCACTCTGGGAGCGCATTGCCGCGATCTACGACGAGGAATTTCTGAACCACGAAAAGGCAGCTGACGCGCTGGAACGCCTGCTTTCGATCGACTCGGCCAACGAGAGCGCGCTGACCGCCCTGGTTCGCCACTCCCGCGCGCTCGATCGTTGGGAAGATGTCGCCACGCTGTACGAGCGCCAATTGAAGCTCGTGACCGAAGGACCAAGACGGCTAGCGTTGCTCTTGCAACGAGGCAAAGTGCTCTCGGAACAGATCGGCTCGCCGGAACGCGCCATGGTAGCGTACGACGCGGTGCTCGAGATCGACCCGCAACACGCGGGCGCGCTAGAGGCGTTGGCACATCTCCGCCAATCGACGGGTGACGCGGACGCCGCACTGGCAGCGCTCGAGGCATTGGCCAGTCGCGCAACCAGCCCCGAAGCGAAGGCCGAGCAGTACATCCGCGCAGCCAAGGTGTTGGAGGCGCGCGGCGATCGCGATGGCGCAATCGAACGCTACAAGCGCGCGCTCGATGCCAACCCGAAAGATTCGACGTCAGCGGCGGCGTTGCGCGAGGCATACACAGCCCGCGGGGACTTAAACGCCGCGCTGCAGTTGCTCGAGCGAGAGATCGGGCAGACCGAGGGTGAGCTCGCAAAAGCGCGCTTGTGCGGGCAATTGGCGATCTTGGCCAAGAGCCACCTGAAAGACGACAAGCGCGCGGAAGACGCCGCCAAGCGCGCACTCGCCTTCGATCCGACGAACCTGGACGCGCTGACCGTGCTCGGCGACATCGCGTTCGATGCGAAGCGATTCATGGAGGCCGCTGCACACTACGAGCAGCTGGCTGGCCGAGCGGACTCGCTCGACAAGAAGGAAGCCGCGCGCGTGCTCGTGCGTTACGTCGACGCGCTCAGCCAAACCGGATCCACCGAAAAAGCGCTCGCGCCGATGGACACGCTCCTGCGCATTGCACCCGACGACTCGGATGCGCTGGCACGCGTTGCTCAAGTGAGCTTCGAGCACGGTTCGCCGAAGCGCGCGGCAGAATTGTATCAGGACCTCCTGGCACGTTTTTCTCAGGTGCTCAACGGTGATGCCCGCGTCAAAGCCCATTTTCGCTACGGCGAGGCGCTGCGCCTGTCGGGCGACATCGAGGGCAGCCTCGGACCTTTGAACGAAGCTTCGGACCTAGATCCGAGCGCCAGCGAACCGCTCGTGGCGCTAGCCAAGGTCTACGAGGCCCAGGAAAAGTGGGCCGAGGTAATCAAGGTCAAGACCCGTCACCTCGATAGCGCGACCGGCGATGAGCGCGTCCAGTTGCTGATCGACATTGGCGATCTGGCTTCTGGCAAATTGAATGATCGCGCGCAGGCCGCCAAGAGCTTTGTCGCGGCACTCGAGGATCAGCCGGACGATCGCCGCTTGTTGAGCAAACTGATGCAGCTCTACAGCGAAGAAAAGGACTGGAACAAGCTAGTCGAGGTAGTGATTCGGCTGGCACAATTCGTCGACGATCCGAAGCAAAAGGTAAAGTACCTGCACACCGCCGCAATCGTGACGGCTCGCCAGATCGGCGAACCCGCGCGCGCGCTCGAGTTCTATGAACAAGTGCTGACGCTGGAGCCGGGCTTCGACAAAGCGCTGAGCGAAGCGGTCGAACTCGAACAGGCCCGCGGCAACCATGCCGGCGTCGAGCGATGGCTCAAGCACAAGCTGGAGTACACCAGCGCCGCCGACGATCAGGCCGGCATGCTGCAGACCTTCACCGCGCTCGGTACGCTGTACGAAAAGGGCCTCGGCCACATCGATCAGGCGATCGACGCGCTCGAGGCGGCCCAAACGCTGGACCCAGACAACCGCGAGCGCACCGAGCATCTGAGCAATCTGTACGTCACCGATCCCAGCCGCTACTTGGACAAGGCCGTAGCGGCCCAGGCCGTGCTGCTACGTCAAAATCCGTATCGCCACGACTCGTACAAGACGCTGCGTCGTCTGTACACCGAGACCAAGCAAGCGGACGCCTCTTGGTGCTTGTGCCAGGCGCTCACGGTGTTGAACTTGGCGGAGCCAGACGAAGAGCGCTTCTACAAGCGCATGCGCTCTGACAGCGCAGCGCCCGCGCAGGCGGCCTTCTCGGAGGATGATTGGCTGGATCTGGTGATGCATCCGCAGGCCGACCCGCTGTTGACCAGCGTTTTCGCGCTGATCGAGCCAATCGTGATTGCCCGACGCAGCCGGCCCGTTCAGGAGCTGGGCTTCGAACCGGACTACGCTGTGGACATCGCCAGCCACAGCGCGCCGGTTTGCCAGAGCCTTTACTACGCCGCTGGCGTGCTCGGCATCGCGCTTCCGCCAGCCTACGAGAACCCCAAAGACCCGGGTGGCATTTCGTTCTTGTTCGCGACCGAGCCTTCGCTGGTTCTGGGCAAGACCGCGCTCCGTCCGGACGTCCCGCTGCAACCAGCCGCCTTCATTGCGGGTCACAAGCTCTGCTTCTTCCGTCCCGGGCTGTACCTGCGGCACTTGCTTGGTTCGGGCACCGCACTCAGGTCGTGGTTCTTCGCCGCGATCAAGCTCACCTCGCCGCAATTCCCGGTCGCACCGGAGCTCGAAGGCGCCGTGAACGAAGCCTATCTAGCGCTGGAGGCAGGCCTGGTCGGTCAAACGCGCGATCAACTCACGCGCGTGGTGGCCAAGTTGCTCACCTCGGGCACTGCGCTGGATTTGAAGCGCTGGGTGGCGGCAGTAGATTTGACAGCCGATCGTGCCGGCTTCGTCCTCGCCCACGATCTCGAGACCGCGGCACAAGTGGTTAAAGCATCGGACGAAAGCTCGAGTGCAGTGTCACTCGACGAGCGCTTCAGGGAGCTTGCGCTGTTCGCCGTCAGCTCGCAATACTTCGAGATCCGGCAGCGACTGCAGATCTCCGTCGATAGCTAGAGCGCCTGGGAGGAGGGCGTCGAGGCGGACTGACCGCGGCAAGCCGGCAAACGCGCCGCGAAGCCAAAACCCGCACGCTGAAAGGCTCGCCAGCGCGCCGATGCGAGGCGCCTCCACGGCAACGTCGGCCGCAACGCCAGCGCCTTGCGAGAAACCGGCGAGCACGACCCGCGCCGATGGCGGCCCGTGGGCACCCAGCAGCTCCGCGAGCCTTGCGCGCACGCGGGCGCGGCTCGTGGCTCGTTCGGCGGCGTCGTTGCCCCAGGCGTTATTCCGGTTGAGATCCACCGGGCACAGGATTCGATGGCCTCTCCGCTTGCGTTGCTCGCTCGAGGCGCACCACTGCGGACCAGCGTTCGTCCTTGAGGTCCCGAGGGTTGGGTCCGGGCAAGAGGGCAAATGGGCGCATCCAAAGCGGTAGCCGCTCGAGCCGGGCGCCCTCGTGGAAGAGCGAGCACGCGGTGCGTACGCTCCAGCCGAGCGCCTCGAAGAACGCGAGGCCGTTGGCCGGCGCGAACTTGAACGGCCCATTGCTGAGCGTCGCGCCCATACTGCTTTGCATCTCGGTCGTGATCCGAGGCGAGTTGAAATCCAAAATCCAGGACTGGACCCCCGCGCGCGCCAACAAGTCGCGCGCGAGCGCCGTGACCACACTCTCGTCGAGGTAGATGACGAGGCCCTCGCTGATCACCGTCACGCTCTTGCCGGGTTCCACATAACGCTCGAGGAAGGTGCGGCGCGCAACTGGATCAGCCAGGTCGACCGACACACGATCGAGCTTGCAGCGCGGTTTTTCGTCGCCGATGAGCTGCTCTTTTTCTGCAATCAGCGCCGGCAGCGCGCGTGATCTTCGTGAATCTTCACGGCCAGACAACAGCCAACGACCTGCAACGGACCGTGCAGCCCGGTCGTGGATTGTCGCGTGTCTTTCGTCGGTACTCGACGCACTGTGACTGTCCTCCGGAACGGGATTGGTCGCGAACGTTCACGCGCTCGAGCCTTCGGAATCGAAACGCACTGGCCAGGACTTGCGGGCCAGGACGCGCTCACGCATAACCGTTCTGGAGGGATTGGGTTTGATGGGGCCACATCACGCAGAGTTGCGTCTCAACCTTCGGCGCCGCGGGGCGGGAACACGGCGCTAGCGCGAGTTGCGTGGCGGGAACGCGAGCGCCCCAAAATCAGTCCGTTCCCGTTCGCGCGCTTACGCGCTTATCGGAGAGAACTCGGGTCGCGCGCGCTGAGGCGGTCAGCGCCGCGCGCGAGTATTGACTTTTTTGCGAAATTAGTGCTAATTAAGACTGCGTTTTTCCACAAAAAGGGATAGGCGCAATGAACGAAACGAAGGTCGACTTTGCTTCGGCGGGCCAACGATTCTCGGGATCTATCTTCGAGCCTGAGAACGCCGCGGCCCGCCGACACGCGGGCGTAGTGGTGTTGCACGGAGGTGCGGGACCCGGGCCGCACGAGCGCGAGCGGGCGGAGCGGCTCACCGAGTTAGGCTACGCCGCGTTCGTGCCTGACTTGTTCGGCGAGGTGTTCGAGACCCGTCAACGCGGCGTGCAGGTCATCACCGGCCTCGTCTCCGACCCGGCTCTGCTTCGCTCCCGCTTGGTGGCGGCGCTGGACTGCCTGCGCACGCAACCGTCCGTGGATGAGTCGAGGATTGCTGCCATTGGCTTTTGCTTTGGCGGACTTGCAGCGCTCGAGCTAGCACGCAGTGGCGCCAGGTTGCGCGCCGCCGTGAGCTTCCATGGTGGCCTCCTGACACGGGCTCCAGCAGAAACCAACGCCGTGAGCGCGTCGATTCTCGTCTGCGCCGGCGTGGCGGATCCATTCGTCACGCGCGAACATCGTCAGGCATTCGAAGACGAAATGGTCCGGGCAAATGCGGACTGGCAGCTTCACGTCTACGCGAACGCGATGCACGGCTTTACCGAACGCGGCACTCAGCGGCCCGGCTCGGCCTATCAGGAGGCGGCCGATGAGCGATCGTGGCGGGCGATGCAAACGCTTCTCGCGCATACGCTCGCGTAAACGTGTCGCGATTGGTTTGCGTATTTTCGCGGCATCTTGTGCTCATTGACAGCGCGCGCCACGGTTTGCGTGTGGTCAATCTCGATGCAGTCTACCGAGAGCATGCAGCATCCGCACCTCGGTCGAGCCGCCAACCTCGATATGCGGCGATTCGCCGGCGAGCTTTTGAAACAGTTCCTTCGCTCGATCTTCGAGCGCTGGGCCCAGCGCGCAGTACAGTCGCGCAGTACTACAACGTCGCGCCGCCAACGGCAGCGGCACCCGTGCTGGCACTCGGCACGAACGTCGGGCGCGAGAAGGTGCCGTTCACACGCCAGCCATAAAAGCCGTCCGGGCGCTTTGCGTGCTTGTTTTGCGGGACCATGTCGAACAACGCTGGCACCGACGAGCCGGGCGCGCCAAACAGGCTACGGGTCAACTCATCCTTATTGGTGAAGCGCTCGTTGAACTTGAAGCGCGCGTTCATGCTCAGCACGCTGGCGTCGAAGGTGTCCCGCAAACGGACGCTGCCATCCCCTTGCAGATCGAGATCTTTACCCGCGGCACTGAGCTGATCCACCTTGAGGCCGCCCGCGGTGGCCGTGGCTTTGAGCGTCAGGTCCCCGACCTCGACCTTGGGCAAGGCGATCGCGTTCAACACCTTGGTCTTGCCGTCGCCCGCGGAAAGGCTGGAGAATTTCAGGTCGACCTTGCCCTCCGCTTTGCTCAACTTGCCGTCGGGTAAGAGGAATTCGACGTGACCACCGAGCGCGCCTCCAATCGGCAAACCGAGCATGTCCGCGAGCAACGGCGCGTTGGCGAGGCCCAAGTCTTCGATCTCGACCTCGAACTTGCGACCACCATCGGCATCGGAGGTGAAGCCGGAGATCTCGCCACCGAGTGCCTGTGCGCCGAAGTTCACGTGCACCGTGCCGAACAGCAGGCGAAGCAGTGACACCCGCGCATGCACCGTATCGATCCGCATCACCTTGGGCTTGGCGGGTTTGGCAGGGTCCTCGCTCGGGGTGGTGCTGGGCGGGGAGATCAGGTCGACATCATCCGCGCGAACTCCGCTGAACCAATACGAGCTCAGATGACCCAACCGCAGAGTCAGCGGAGTCGGACCAGTTTGATTGGCGTTGAACTCGCTTTGAATGCGAGTCCGCAGGCGATCGAACGGGAACGTGAGGAAGGCGAAAATCACCAGCGAAAATAGGTAGAATGCCCCGTAGCCCACGTACTTCAAGATCCGCTTTTGCTTCGCGTTCACGGTTTGGCCTCGCTTGCCGGCGGTTCTGAGGGCTTTTTCGGCTTCTCCGCGGCGGCGGCGCGATCGAATGCGCTGACCGTCATGTCGACGTCGTACATGTCGGGCTCCGGCCCACGTTTGCGAATGTTCAATGAAGAAATGGTAATCGGATTGCCCGATTGTTCGATGCGCTCCATGAACTTGGCGAGCTTCAGCATGCCGACCTTGTGCAAGCTCATCTTCGTCGAGCGCTCCGTGTAGCGTTTGCCGTGCGGCACCCCCTGCCGATCCTGGCTTTCCGGAATCTCGATGCCGTTTTCACTGGCCAAGCCAGCCAAGAACGCTGCTAGGGGCGGCGCGGGCTTTGAATAGCGCTCGATCGTAATCGCCTTTTCGGCCTTCGTCTTTTCGATCTGCTCGCGGCTGTCGCTGATGCTATCCGCCGCGTCGGCCAGAGCTCGGTTCTCGCTGCTCCTCGAGTGCACCCGCAGCGTGAGACCGATGGGCAAGACTCCGACGACGAGCACCCCGAGCACGAGCAAGGCGATGTTCAGCAGGCGCTGATCTCGACTACCCAAACGAGCGAATCGGTCGCTGATATTCACGGCTTGTCCTCGGGCGTCGCTTCCGCGGCCTTGGTTTTCTTCTTCACGCTGCCGGCATCTTCCGCACACTTGAGCTCGAACTCGAGCACGTATTTCTGACGAGTGTCGCCCACCACCTGACTCACTTTGGCGATCTTTGAGCCGGAAACGCAACGATTCTCGGCCATCTTGGTCGACACGTCTTGAGCGTCTTTGGTGGTTGGTACGATGCCGTTGACCCTCACGTGCGAGTGATCGACGTCCAGCTCTTCGATGTCGTGCGTCACGGACATTGGGATCGCGTTCGACAGCTCCACCATCACATCGAACGCATCCACGTGCGGCATCGGATCCGGCTCTTCCTTGGCCTTGGCGCGCTCAATCGCCTCGGCGACGGCGGCCGGATCGGTCAGCTCCTCGCCCAGCTCCTGTTTACTCTGAACGGCCAAGGCGCTCACGAGCTCGTCGTGTTCACGCGCTGCCGCGTGTAGATCGGCCCAGCTCGCGAACAAGAAGCTGACCAATGTGGCGCCCACCAGGCCCGCGAGCAACGGCGCGCGCTCTTTCAGGAAGCCGAATCCGCGTTGGTACGCGAGCGGTCCGCTGCGCAAATTCAGATCCACCGCCTTGCCCGACAGCCCGGCAGCGAGTGCGAGCGCCTTGGCAAAGCGCGGTAAAGCGAGCACGACGTCCGGCCCGGCCTCCAGCTGCAACGTCGGCAGTGCGCGCACAGGAAGCCCCAGTTCGGCGCTCAGGTATTGGTCTGCACCGCTGGCACCCGCGCCGCCTCCCAGCAGAATGACCGAATCGATAGCGAGGTCGGTGCTGGCCAGAAATGCCAAGAACGTCTGGCGAAGCTCGCTGATCAGCGAGGCTGCGCTCTCCGGCAAGCCTGCAACGCCGCGCGACAAGGTTCGCACGAACAGCGGCTCACCATCGCTCAACACGGCGACCTCGGTGCGCTTGCTACCCAGGTCGACCAGCGCGATCGGGCTCTTGGCCGTCAGCTCACGGGCAACGAGCGCCAGATTGCCGAGCACGAGCGAGCCGCAGCTCACTCGCTCAGGCTCGCGACCGAGCGCGCGTTTGACCAGCTCGATGCGTTCCTTGACTTGTTCCCTGCGGGCGAGCGCGGCGACGACTTCGATGGCCGTAGCGTTCGGCTCACTGCGCAAGACGCGGTAGTCGTACACCAGCTCGCTCATGTCGATCGGCAGCTGCGATTCGAGCTCGAAGGGCAGCACGGCATCGATCTGTTTGCGAGCAGTGAGCGGCAGCTTGAGCCGGTGCACGAAGGCGCCGTCACCATCGATCGCGACCGCAAGCCCGTCCGTGTGCGGCAGCATTGGGGTCACGCAAACTTCCAGCGCGCGCTCCAAGGATTCGACGGAGTCGATCGCCACTTCGTTGATGGCTTCTATCGCAACACGCTTGTATCCCGTGCTGAGCAACAGTGCCCGCACGTGCGATGAGCCAATGTCGATACCGATGTAACGTGCCATGAGGATTTGACTTTACGCTTTTTTCCGAGGGGATTGCTGGCGTCAATCGACGCGATAGTAGACGACGTTCCCGCCGGGACCGGGCTTCAAGGCGCTCAGAATGCCGCCCTGCGTGGCACCGGGCGGCAAAGCCTCGCTGCCTGGCGCGGAGCCGTTCTGAATGCCGTTTGCGGCAGGCAGCCCCGGTTGACCTGGCTGCCCGTTCGCACCGAGCCCTTGTAGTCGAGCCGCCAAGTCGTTTAGCTGCTGCTGAGGGCTCGGGGCACCTCGAAAATCCACCACCGCGTGAATGCGTACGCTGGTTTCGCGCTTCCCTGAGCGGACGTAGCCGGTGGCATAGATGCTGAACACTTTGCTCTCCGTCGTCACCATTTTCGCCGTCTCGGCGGCGGACACGATCGGAATGGGTTCGATTTGCATCGCTTTCATGATCATCGCAATCGGGCTGCCGCCTCCTCCGAGCCCTGGCATCGCCCCGGCACCCAGGGCTGCCGGAGCCCCGGGTGCGGCCGCGGGCTGGTTGGTTTGCTGCAGGGCGCTCACGAATTCGTTGGCGTTCTTGAACACGGGCAGCCCCGGCATGAACGAACGCAGCATGGTCATGGCCATGATGAACTTCTGCGCCTCGTTCGCGTCCACGCACATCTTGGCCAGGTTGTTGGAGGCCTGACACACGATGGCCAACAGCGTCTGGGGGTTGGCGGTGTTCACATTCACCGCACCCTGACCCCAGACCGTCACGATGCGCTTGTCGGGCTTGTCCGGGTCTGGGTCGATGAAGGTAGCCCAAAAATCGTCGCTCACGCCACGTACCATGTGCAGCTCTTCCAAGCTGTCGAATGCGGCATTCTTGCGCTTATATGGCTTCTTCAGCAGCTGGTAGAACGAATCCTCGGCGGCGGCCTGTTGTGCCGTAGTGGACGTCGGATCGCAGAGCGCCTGGTCCTGATCTGGGTCCACCCAATCGATGATCGCGGAGCAGACCGCACGACGATCGGAGTACGACTCGTCCGCGTCGCGCCCCTCGAACATGGGCGAATACTGCGGTGGGCCGATCAAGCCGATGATCTGCGACGCCAGGCGCGTTTGGCTGAAAGCGTCGCCGCGCGCAGCCACGTTGAAGTTGATCTTCGAGTCTTCGTCGACGATCTCGAGCCGGAAGCCGCCACCTTTGAAGCCCAGGTTCTTGCCCAGCTTCGGATCCACACCCGCCAGTGACGCAAAACCTTCCGCACCGTCCGAGTCGTTGAATGCGCCCAGGATACGATCGGCATAGGCCCAGACCGGGATTTGCCGAGGGCCCCCGACGAGCGCGAACACCAGCGTCAGCGAGCGCCTGATCGTGGGTTCGGCTGCGATCAGCAAGCGCGAAAGATTGACCGCGCTCTTGGCGGCATACTCGGCGACGAGGGCGTCCCGCGCGGAGAGCGCGCTGCCAAATTCCGCGGAGCTCTCGTCTTGGATCTCGGTCAGCATGACCGTGAGCACGGTCAGCGCCGCGAGCACGAGGATCAGCGCCATACCGCGCCGTCGGCGTCGCCTTTCGAGCGCCCGGGCGCGTTTTCCGCGCGGCCGCTTGGGAGCCGGCGCCGTCATTGCATCACCGCAAAATTCAAGCCGTTGTCGATGGGCAGCGAAATCTTGGTCACGAGCCGAATCGTGCCTTGCCCACGCTCATAGCCCTGGCGCGATCCGCCATTGAGCACGAGCACGATCCGCACCTGCACCGGCAAGCGCGACGGCTGGCCCGTGACGGTCTGCGTGGTGTCCCAGGTATCCACCCAATTGCCAGATAGCGGATCCAAATACTGGAGATCGAAGAGGTCGATGTCTGTCGCCAGCACCTCGACGCGGCCACCTTTCTTCGGCTCCATGTCGAGCGACGTGCTGATCCGACGCGCAAGATCGGTGACACCGGATAGCTCGGGGTTGGGAGAGCCGAAATACGAGAGCTCGCACTGATCCGAGATGTGCGAGTTTTTGTCCATGCGCCTGTTCGAAAACGAGTTGAAATCCAAGCGATCGGCTGGCGTCCCGGTGCTACCGACGAAGGACGTGCGTTGGACTAGCAGCGACGCGTTGAGCGGAGCGTGCAGCGAGATGTATGCGCTTTGCAGTTCGCGAGTCATGCGTGTCATCGCCAAACGCCCCTCGCGGTAACGGTCATCGACGCGCTCGATGCCTTCGCGGCTGCGCTTCATGCTCGCGAAGGCGTTGTAAATCAGCACGGAAATCAAGGACAGGACCACGATCGCGACCAAGAGCTCGACCAGCGTGAAGCCTCGGCTGCCGCGAGCGAAGCGTGGCGTGCTGGTCATTTGGCGCCCGAACCCATCAAGCCCGGCAACAGGCCTCCCAGGGGTGAGCTCCCGGTCGTCGAACCGCCCAGCATGCCGGGAAGACCCACACCACTTCCCCCACCGGTACCCGCCACCGCGGGATCGAGTTGCCCTTGTTGAGGATTGGTCACGTACTGCGTGACCACGAGCTCGCGCTCGAACTTGCCCTCTTTGTACGAGACCGTAACGCTGACCTTACGGATGCTGGCTTCCAACATCGGCTTGAGCGTCGGATAGACCATGCTCATCATCATCGGCGCGAGCCCCGTCGGGCTCGGCGCGTTGCCGAGAGTCTTGGCCAGGTCCGCCGGGCTGGAATTGTTGCCCAGCGCTTGGCCGCCAGGCTGGTTGAGCCCGGCGAGCAGGCCGATCGGACCGAGGTCCAAACCAGCGTCCCCAGCGCCAGGTGGGCCCGCATCCGCGCCGCTGAGCGGTAGCTCGGGTAGCGTTACGCGCTCGATCTTCCAAGAACAACGATAACCCTCGTTGCCTTCGTCTTCACCGCAGCACGGTCCGTCGTCCGTGACGTCGGTCAACTGGTAGCCGAGCTTCAGCAGATCCACCTCGATTTCGCCCATCTTGCAGCGAGCGAGGTTGGTCGCCAGGGTCAGGTGTTGGCCGCGCGTCGCGTTCGTGAAAAGTCCCACTTGGGAACCCAAGATCACCGTCAAACCCAGGCCGAGGATCGCAATCGCGACCAGCACTTCGAGCAGGGTAAAGCCGTGCTGCGGCGACGACCGGCGGATCATGGCTCTTCTCGCTCGCTCGATTCGCCGTCGCTGCGCGGCGGCGGTAGTTCGATGCGGCCCCGCTCGATCTTGGCGCGACCGGTGAGCCCGCTGATGCTCACGGTCAGTCCGCCGTCGTCACCTCGCCGCTTGAGTTGTATCGAGGCGCGTTCGGTCGTGCCCCCGGGAAAAAAGTACAAGTATGCACGCCCGCTGCTGCGCGGCTCGTCATCATGTTCGGTCTGAACACTGATGAACTGGACGCCATTGCCCAACGACCGCGCGGGGCCGGTCTCGTCCGGGCTCGAGTTGAAGCCCGGTACGGCGCGGAACGTCGCACGCGGCGCATGTGGCCCCTGCAGGATGCGTTCGGACTCGGCTTGCGCCTTTTTCTCTAGGTCGGTCGCTGCCGACGAGCCTGAGCTCGCGTCTTTGGTGTGCTCGCGCAAAAGAACGCTCGAGTCAGCCTCCTCCAGAGTCAGCTTGCCGTTGTCGAGGTCGAACGCGAGGCGAGTTGGGCGGCCTGTGGTGCTAGCGCGCGCCAGACCGAGCCGAACCCCGCTGACGATCAGCGTGGCAGCCGATTTGAGACGGCTGCCTTCCAACATGCCAGGTCCCATCAACACCGTGCCCCCGAGCACCGCAATCAAGGCAATCACAATCAAGAGCTCCACGAGCGTGAGCCCGCGCTGATTGCGCGTCTTTCGATAGGCTCTCGGGAGTGCCATTGCCTTGGACTCTCACAGAATCACGGGGTTTCGTTGGGCGTGCCGGCGCCCTTGGGCACCGTGATGTCGTCCTTGGTACCCTTCTTCTTGTCTGGGCCGTTGGACGAGATGATCACTTCGTCGTCGGTGCAGGTCAGCGTGTAGTCTTGGTTCCAGGAATCTTTGGTGCTCTGCCCAGGGTCGAGCTGCTTTTCCTGCACCAGCTGGCTCATCGTCGGGCAGCTGGTTTCGTTGTTGGCGGCCTGCCACTGCTGAATGGCGGTACGCACGATGCGCGCTCCCGTCTCGGCATTCTTGATCTGCGCTTCCTTGTATTTGGGTAGCGCAAAGACGGCCACGCCGCCTGCGACCATGGCGATGATCGCGACCACGATCAAAACCTCGACCAACGTCACGCCGCGGCGGGCGCGTCTTGCGCGCAAGCGTTGCCGCACGACCGACGCGCTTCGCGATACCCGAAGGGCTGCCAGCGATCCTTGCCAATAGCTCATTCCTGATGATTTCGTGTTCATGGGTTCCTCGTCATTCTACGCGGTCGAGTCCACCCGGGTCGCCGTCCGGGCCATCGCTGGAGAGCTGGTAGGCTTCCCCTTCGCGATGAGCTGGACAGACGAAACGGAGCGCATGGCCCCACGCGTCGGTGGGAGCTTCTTTGAAATTTCCATAACTCGTGAGCTTGTCGAGTCCACTCGGGCAACCTCCGCCGTTGTCTGCGCGGAAGGCGTCGATCGCATGCCGTACGCCGATCAACGTGGCGCGAGTTTGTCGGACGCCCGCGCTGTGGCGTTCACGCACGCCCAAGACGGCAATCGTGCCCAGCACCCCGACCACGACCAAGACCGGGCCGACTCGGCCGAGCATGAGCAGGCTTCTCAGGCCACCGCGGCGTTCCCAGGGGAATCGGATCCGTCGCTCGCCGGGGAAGCGTCGCGCCGCGGTCATCACTGGACCAACTCGTTCATTTGGATCAGCGGCATCAAGATGGCCATGGCAATGAAGCCGACCACGCCGCCGAGCAGGACGATCATCAACGGTTCGAGCAAGCTGGTCAGCGCCACCACGCGGATCTCGACATCGGCCTCGTAGGCGCGGCTCACGTTCTCGAGCATCGCCTCGAGCTGACCGGTTTTCTCACCGACCGCGATCATGTGCGTTACCATGGGTGGGAACACACGCGCGCGCTTGAGCGGCTCAGCGATGCTTTCACCGCCGCGGATCGAGCCGATGGCCTCGCTGATCACGCTTTCCAAGCGTGAATTTTCGAGCACGTGCCGCCCGATTTCCATGGCCTGCAGCAGTTGCACGCCGCTCGATAGCAACGTGGACAGCGTACGGGTGAAGCGCGCCACCGACACCAGCAGCGTCAACCGGCCGAAGATCGGCACCACCAGTCGGAACGAATCGAACTTGAGCTTGCCGGCCGGGGTGGCTCGCCAGCGCCGAAACCAAACGATCGCGCCTGTAACGACCCCGAGAATCAGCCACCAGTAGCCGGCGAGGATCGACGAGACGGTGATCAGGAGCTGCGTGTACCAAGGCAGCGCGTGGCCGAGGTTCTCGAAGATGCTGGTTACTTTGGGTACGACTGCGACCATCAGCACGCTGACCATGATGATGCCGATAAACATCATCAGTACCGGATATGCGAGTGCGGCCGTAACCTTGCCCTTGAGTCGGGCCTGGCCTTCCATGAAATCCGCAAGCCGTTCGAGCACGGCTTCCAGCGTGCCGGAGGCTTCACCCGCCGCGACCATGTTCGTGTAAAGCGAGGGGAAAATCTTGGGGTGTGCCTCCAGGCTCTTGGCGAAGCTCGTGCCTTCGTTGAGTGTTTCGCGCACGGCGGTGAGCGTCTTCTTGAGTTGCTCCTTCTCGACCTGCTCGGTCAGTGCGGCCACGGATTCGACCAGCGGCACACCCGCGCGCACCAGTGTCGCCAGCTGGCGAGTCATGACGGCGACGTCGGCGGTCGACGGCCTGTGCATGAATGCGAACAGATCGCGCTTGCGCCCGGCCTTGCTACCCCGCTCCGCCTCCTCGTTGGCTTCGGTGAGCAGCACGCCGTCTCGACGCAACACCGCACGCAGCGACTTGGCGTTGTCTGCGTCGCGATAGCCTTTGACCGGCTTGCCGGACGCAATCTGGATTCCGCGGTATTCGAAGACGGCCATGGTTCAACTCATGAGTCGACGAATACGTCTTCTTGAGTCGCCGCCACGACTTCTTCGACCGTGGTCAGCCCGAGCAAGACTTTGCGTGCACCATCGTCACGCAGCGAATCCATGCCCTGACCTTGTGCGGCACGTTTGATGGTCATTGCGTCGGCGCTGGCCAGCACGAGCGCGCCCACCGTGTCGTCTGCCACGAGCAACTCATAGATGCCCATGCGGCCAGTGAAGCCCTTGTTTTCGCAGTGGGAACAGCCTTTGGCTCGGAACAGCCGCGGCATGCCAGGACCGCGCCAGCCGACCGGCGTGTAGGTCACCCCGTGCGCGGTGTAGCGCGGGGAGAGCACGCGCTCGTCTCGCCGGCGCGTGCGCTCTGGGTCGATACCAAGCTGCTGGAGCTCGAACGGAGTCGCTTCGTACTCCTCTTTGCAATGCGGGCACAGCACGCGCACCAGGCGTTGAGCCAAGATGCCGATAACCGTGGAGCGCACCAAGAACGCCTCGATGTCCATCTCGACCAAGCGGGTGACCGCGCTCGCCGCGTCGTTGGTGTGCAGCGTGCTCAGCACCAAGTGACCGGTCATCGACGCGTGGATCGCGATTTCGGCGGTCTCTCGATCGCGAATTTCGCCGACCATGATCACGTCTGGGTCTTGGCGCAAGAAGGCGCGTAGCGCACTGGCGAAGGTCAAGCCGATCTTGGCTTGAACCGCCACTTGGTGGATGCCACCGATCTCGTACTCGACCGGATCTTCGGCCGTCAGGATATTGATCTTAGGGCGGTTGATCTTGTTCAAGCACGCGTAAAGCGTGGTGGTCTTGCCGCTACCGGTCGGACCTGTCACGAGCAAAATGCCGTTCGGGCGATGGATCAGATGCTCCATCAGCCAGCGGTCGCGTTCGGCGAAGCCGACCTCGGCGATATCCAGCAATTTGTTGGTCTTGTGCAAGAGGCGCATCACGATCCGCTCGTGGTCGCGACTGGTCGGAATCGTCGAAACGCGGATATCGATGCTGCGCCCGGCAATGCGCAAGGAAATGCGCCCGTCTTGGGGCAGGCGTTTCTCGGCGATGTTCAGCCCGGCCATGATCTTCACGCGCGCGATGACCGAGCTCATGAATTGCAGGCTGGCGCGGCGCGCGACGTACAGCTGCCCGTCCACCCGGTAGCGGACCACGACTTCACGCTCTTCCGGCTCGATGTGAATATCGCTCGCTCGCTCTTTCACCGACTGTGAGAATAGGCCGTTCACCCAACGAATGATCGGCGCGTCGTCGTCCGAGTCGAGGATGTCGATTTCTTCGGCGTCTTCGACCTGATCGGTCTGTAGCTCGCTGATCGTTTGCTGACGCTCGTAAACCTGATTGATCGCGTCGACGACCGTGTCGGCAGGGGCCACCGAAAGCACGACTGGCTTCTGAAACGCAGCCCGAATGTCGTCCAAGCCGTCGGTGTCCAGCGGATCGGAACAGACCACTTCCACGCGGTCTTCGAAGTCGCCGAGCACGAGTAACTTGTGCGATTTGGCGTAACCGATCGGCAACTTATTGGCCATGTCCGCCGGCACGCTGTTCACGTCGATGGTTTCGACGAATGGTAGACGACACTCGGCGGCCAGCGCGCGCGCCAAAGCGCTCGAATTTACTACCTTGGAGGTCAGTAACAGCTCGAACAGTGGCGTCGCCTTTTCACGCTGCTGCGCGTAAAAGGGTTCGAGCGCGCCTTCGGCCATCACGCCTTGGCGCACCAGAATGTTACCGAGCGCGCGTTGTTCCTGCATTCTTCACTCCACGCGATCGACGTTCACGCTGCGTGCGATCGGGTTGATCCGAAAAGCCGGCCCGTTATCGCCCTGTGGAGCCGGAGCGGGCTGAGCGGGCTGAGCGGGCTGAGCGGGCTGAGCGGGCTGAGCGGGTTGAGCGGGTTGAGCGGGTTGAGCGGGTTGAGCGGGCTGAGCGGCGGGCGCACGGACGGCACCGCCTGGGGTCACGGCGCCCGGCGCGCGAATGCGACGAACGCTGTCCGCGGCGACCGGCACGGGGGTCCCAACGACGCCCACGCCGTGTACGTCACCCGGCAGCTCGATCGGATCACTCGGCTCGCGCAGGGGCGTCTCCTTTGGCTTGCTCTCTTCTTCGAGCCGCGTTTGCTCGGCGATCTCGAAGTATGCCTTGCGTACGTCTTCCACCAAACCACTGGTGCGCGACCAGTCCCGCGGTGGCTGCCAATCGGTACCGGAAAAGACCATGTAGCGATCCAGGAATTCCTGACGCTCTTGCATCTTTCGCTCGAAGATTTTACGCAAATCTTCCTGGTCACGAATGACGTGCGGGGTGAGCACGAGCAGCAGGTTCTTCTTGCGCTTCTGCACGTCGGAGCTGCGGAAGAGCGCGCCGAGCAGCGGCAAATCACCCAGAACCGGCACCTTCGTGCGGGTGGTCGTGTACTCGTCGCTCATCAGGCCGCCGATGACCACGGTCTGCTGATCTTGCACCACGACCGTCGTGTTGGCCGTGCGCTTGATGATGCTGACCGCTCCAAGCGTGCCGGAACTGGCCCCCGGAGCACTGCTCTCTTGATCGATCTCCAAGCGAACCTGGTTCGACTCGTTGATGTGAGGAGTGATCTTGATCTTGTTGCCGACGTCCTGGCGCGGCGCGGCAAAGCCGCCCAAACCACCGAGCAAGCCGCCCAAACCTGCGGCACCGGCGGCGCCAGCCGCGCCGCCCAACGCCGAGGTCCCTCCCCCGACATTGGTCTGCAAGGGAATGTTTTCACCGATGCTGATCGCGGCTTCCACGTTGTCAGTGGCAATGATGTGCGGACTGGCCAAGATGTTGGAGCGACCGCTGGAGGCCACGGCATTCAGCACCACGCCGAACGCCGGAATGCTCAAACCAGTGCCCAGCAGATTGGTGGTGTTGGGGATCGCGGGGCCGCGAATACCGGCGGCAAAGCCCTGCAACAAGCTCGGATCCGCCGGAAAGGCGATCGATTTGCCGGCGTTGAAACCGCCGAGCAAGAGCGTGTCTTGGGCTGCGCCGAGCGGGCTGCCGCCGTGGAAGGACATGCCCATCGTGGTCGTGTCCGAGACCAACAGATCCATGATCACACATTCGATGAACACTTGGCGCCGCGAGTGGTCGAGCTTGTCGATCACCAGGCGCATCGTCGCGTAGTCGCGGTTCGAAGACGTGATGATCAGCGAGTTGGTGCTCTTGTCCGCGGTGATACGTAGCTCGCCCTCGAAGGTGCCCTGCGCGGCGCCGCCGGGTGCGCCTGCGGCCGGTGCCGGAGCGCGACCACCCGCGCCACCCAGCATCTGATTCAGTGTCTGCGACATCTCTTCGGCGATCGCATGCTGCAGCGGTAGGACGTGAATTTTACCGGAGGCGCTGGCTTGTGAGTCGAGCCGCTTCAAGACCTCCAGCAGGCGTAAATAGGAGTCTTCAGTGCCGACCACGATCAGTGAATTGGTCTGTTCGTCGGCGATCACTTTGTTCAGACCACCGCCCTTGCCCGAGCCTGGCGGCGTACCTGGCGCCGGAGGCGTGCCCAGTTCGAACAGCTCGTTCACACGTTTGGCAAGCTCTTGCGCCGTGCCGTTGCGCACGGGCTCGATCCACATGTGCTGACCCGACCCGCCCACGTCGATCTCCTCGACGATGCGCATCAACCGCCGCACCTGTGTGGCGGTATCGGTGACGATCAACAGTTTGCCCGGCGTGTACACCGAGATGTCACCGTCTTTGCTCTTGAATTTGCCGAGCAAGGCCATCGCCTCTTCGGTACCCACGTGCTCCAATCGGTATAGCCGGGTCACGAAGCGATCGGAGTCAGGCACCGGCTCGCCGCGCGCAATCACCGGCGTTGGCTGAGTCACGACGCCACCGCTATCGACGATCTTCAAGAACCGACCATGGGGAACGACGGTCATCCCATTCGCGTCGAGGATCGAGAGGAACGCCTGATATGCCTCTTCCAAAGTCACCGGTTCGGGAGAAACGACGGTGGCTTTGATCTGGCGAACCTTGGCGCCATAGATGAAGCGTTTGCCGGTCAATCCGCTGATGTGATTGACGAGTTCCGCCAGATCCGCGTCTTGCAAGTTGAACTTGACGAGGTGCCCACCCGGCTGCGCGTGAAAGGGCACGTCCGCGGCGGTGGCGATCTTGTCCATCGTGGTCGGTAGCGCGCCGGCCGAACCTGGCGGATCACGGTCCGTGGGATTGGCGGCAGGCCCAGCTGCGGCGGGCGTGGCAGCGGCAGGCGCGACAGCAGGCGGCGACACAGGCGCAGCCACAATCGCCGGGGGAGGCGTGACGCGACGTGCCGGCGCCTTGATCTGCGCGGGTGCCGGCCTGCGTAACACCGGCGCGTCCTGCGCCGAAGCCGTGGCTGCGAACAGCAACGCCAGCGACGCCGTTCGAACCGGACCGCACGGCCTGAGGGCACGCGAAAACTTGAACTTCGAAAACACGGAACTCGTCACGAAAACACTCACTTGATGTGATGGACAATGGCCACGGTGCTACCGCGGCGGTTGACGGTAACGTCCAGTTGGGAGGCGGTTCGGAGTCGGGCGTAGGCCTCCAACGCTTTTTCGGGGCTGCCCATGTTGAAGCCGTTGATCGATTCCAGGCGGTCACCGTTCTGTAGGCCGAGCGTGCCGAGCAACGTCTCGGGGCGGATACCGAACAGGCGGATGCCGAGCACCTTGCCATCTTTCGTTTCGGGCACGATGCGCGCCGACTTCATCAGCTCCGCCTGATTTTCCAGGATCTTGTCGACGACCGAGCGGTCGATGTTGAACTCGGTGTCGCTGATTTTCACGATCTTGGAAGCGATGTCCGCCGGTACGGCCGACGGGCCACCCGTGGGCGGCGGCGGCGGCGCGGGCGCGGCGGCTGCCACCGGTGCGGCAGGCAGGACCGGCTGCACCTTGAACAACATCGCTTGGCACAGCGTGCCGCCCGAAGAGAGCCAAACCGCAGGCGTGTTCTCGCGCGGATTGTAGCCGATGAACTCGACCTTCTTGCCGCCCACGTCGTCGCCGACCCGGTGCATGCGCGGACGCGGGTCACCCGGCGCTTGCAGCGCGGCGACCGACCACAGCGGATCGGTGGACTCGGTGACGATGAACACGGTCGGCGCATCGCAGGCGGGGGCCGTCAACGGATCGCTGTTGTCGATCGGGCTCTTGCCCGGCACAGGCACGTCTAGAGCAATCTTTTCGGCGTTGAGTGGGCCGGTCACCGAGTCGAAAGGATTGCGTGAAATGATCGCCTCGGCGGTCGGGCGCTCGTGCGTGACCGGAGCCGCGGTGACCACTGGCCGAGGTGGCGCCGTGCCGACGACCGGGGTCGAAAGCGCCGCGCCGATCAGCTGCGTGACACCGGCGGCCTGGAAGTAGGCGGCAAGCGCAACGAACGCCAGCACTACGCCGAGGAAGTATTTCTTGAGCAGGAGATCGAAGGTCACGGGTCCCAGAGCCGCCTCAAGCGAGAGACGTGCCAGCGCTCATTACCGGAAAAACCAACGAATTTCCACGGGTTTTGCCGCTATGGTTGGCATACGCGCGCGCCAAGCTGGCAAGCTTTTCGGGCCGGATCGGCTGCTTTCGACAAACTGGCAAAAGCGGAAGCCTGCCGCGGGGGCCCGAGCCCGCATGCGCTCGGCAAACGCGCGGGTTTCGCGCGCTCACTCGTTCTCGCCCAGCTTGCGGTAGATGGTGCGGGTCGAGATGCCGAGCAGCTGTGCGGCCAACGATTTGTCGCCGCCGGTGTGCGAGAGCGTGTCGCGAATCATGCGCTGCTCGACCTCCGACAGGGGCGTGCCGATCGAAAACGTCAGCTCCGACGCCGGCCGCGGCGTGGCGCTGGCCACCGCGTCAGGCAGATCGGACAGGCCGAGGATTTCCGAGCGGCACAGCACCGCCGCGCGCTCGATCACATTCTCGAGCTCGCGCACGTTCCCCGGCCAGGAGTAGTCCATCAGCTTGCGCAGCACCTCACTGGGCACGGTCAGCCGAGCGCGACTGTTCTTGGTACAGTACACGCCCAAGAAATGATCGACCAAGAGAGGGATGTCCTCCCGTCGGGCGCGCAGCGGCGGAGCAGTCACCGCGATCACGTTCAAGCGGTAATACAGGTCTTCGCGAAAGCGGCCCGCTTCGACCTCCGTAACCAGATCACGGTTCGTCGCAGCCACGATCCTAGCATCGGCCTTCACCGTGTGACCGCCCACCGGCTCGTATTCTCCCTCCTGCAACACGCGCAAGATCTTCACTTGCACGGCCGGACTCAATTCACCGATCTCATCTAGAAACAAGGTGCCGCCGCGGGCGCGAGCAAAGCGTCCCTCGCGTTTGGCGATCGCGCCCGTGAACGCGCCACGCTCGTGTCCGAACAACTCCGCCTCCAGGATGCTCTCGGGAATTGCCGCGCAATTCACGGCCACGAACGGGCCATTGGCCCGGCCACTCTTGGAGTGGATGTAGCGCGCGATCAGCTCCTTGCCAGTGCCACTTTCACCCAAGATGAGCACGGTGGCGCTGGACGGCGCAGCCTGCGTGGCGACGTCCAGCACGCGGCGCAAGGCCGGGCTCTGACCGACGATTTCTCGATTGGTCAGGAGCTTGAGCTCTTGGCGCAGCGAGCGATTTTCGGCCACCAGTGATTGACGCTCGGCAGCCTTGCGTACGCTCTTGACGATGGTCATGCGCTTGAGCGGCTTCTCCACGAAATCGTACGCGCCGTCGCGCATGGCTTGGACGGCGGTCTCGACCGTGCCGTACGCCGTCATCAGCACGACTTCGGTATCGGGCGAGACTTCTTTGAGCGCGCGGAGCAGCTCGGCGCCGCTCGTGCCCGGCATCATCAAGTCGGTGAGAACCACTTGCACGCGATGACGACGCACCAACTCCAGCGCCGCCTTCGCGCCGTCGGCAGTAAACACTCGCATGCCCTCGCGCTGAAAAATCTTCTCGAGCGAAGCGAGGTTCGAGGCTTCATCGTCGACCACGAGCACGGTGATATCGGCACCGGGCTCCGTCACGGGGCGGGAGCTGGGAGACAACTCGTCGATCGCCTCTGTCATCGCGTCAGGCATCATGACATTCTGTCTGATTGCTGCAATTGTGTCAAACTCCAATTTAAAGTTAACAGTATCGGTGGGTTACCGACTTGGCTGACTTTGGATGTGGTCGATGGACCTACAGGGACGCTGAACAAATGGGCGTCGTAGGGGATCGACAAATGTTCCGTAGTTTGATCTAACCAAGACTGGTCCCTTGTTCGCCGAAGCCACGACCCAACCCGAGCCGGCCGCCCCCGCGGCCATTCAGTTCGTCCCCTGCGTGCGGCTGTTCGTCGAACGCATGTCCGTCGAACAGGCCGATGATGCCGAGCACGGCGGCTTCGCCGAGCTCGACGTCCCGGTGCTCGCGCTTTCATTCGAGTACGCGGGTACGCGCATCCGCGCCTCCGATCGGCGAAAGCAATTTTTCGTCGGTCAGGGCGGCGGACTCGCACGCGTCGAGCGTGACTCCGCGGGCGAAACTCGGGCGCAGTGTTTGCTAGAAGGCTTTGGCGCAGTGGAGGTCGAGTGCGCGTCGGCATACGCCGCGGACCTCGATTCACAAGCGGACTATATCGTGCAGGTCGGCGGTAACGTGCATACGTTGTGCTCCTTCACCGCCTACGCGCTACCGCAGCTCGAGAGCCTGGGCTTCAAGATCGAGATCGCCGCGGACTACCCGTACCAAGTCGTATCGCCGGACGTGCCCTGGTACGCCACAGTCGACGCGGACGATGCCCGTAGTGATTGGTTCAGCCTGGAGCTCGGTATCGAGATCGAGGGCAAACGCGTGAACTTGGTGCCGGCGTTGCTCGAGTTGCTCGAAGAGTGCTCGGACATCTCGAGCTTGGAAGCGCTCTTGCGCATGCCTGCACGCTTCCGCGTGGTTCCAGTCGGAGAGAACCGCTATTTGCCGGTCCCGCCCGAGCGCCTGCGCTCGGTGCTCCAGGTGCTGCTCGAGCTGTATCGTGGGGAAGAGCTGGCAAACGGCGCGCTCAGTTTCCCCGGATCACGTGCCGCGACCGTGGCCAAGCTGGACGAGGCACTCGATGGCGCGGCAACGCTGCTTTGGGGCGGCGACACCGACGTGCGCAAGCGTGGGCGGGCCCTGGGCAGCGGTACGCGCGAAAAGGTCTCCATCAGCACCAGCGGCCTGATCGCAACCTTGCGCCCGTACCAGCAAGAGGGGCTCGATTGGCTGCAGCATCTGATCGCGTGCGACGTGGGTGGAGTGCTGGCCGACGACATGGGACTGGGCAAGACGCTGCAGACCATCGCGCATCTGTCGGCCGAGAAAGCCTCGGGGCGCATGATGTCCCCGAACCTGGTCTTGATGCCCACGAGTTTGATCGGCAATTGGCAACGCGAGCTGAAAAAGTTCGCGCCGCATTTGAAGGTCGTGGTCTTGCACGGTAACAAGCGCGACGCGCGACGGCGTGAAATACCGGACGCCGATGTGGTGCTCACGACCTATCCGCTGGTGCTGCGCGATCTCGAACACCTTCGCGATCGTGAGTTCCACCTTTTGATTTTGGACGAAGCGCAGGCAATCAAGAACCCGCGCAGCCAGGTCAACAAGGCCGTCGGTGCGCTGTCCGCCCGGCATCGGCTGTGCTTGTCCGGCACGCCGGTAGAAAACAATCTTGAAGAACTGTGGGCGCTGTTCGATTTCCTGATGCCGGGCTTTCTGGGCGATGCCAATCGCTTTCGCACCGCATTTCGCCACCCGATCGAGCGCGAAGGCAACGCGCAGAAGCTGGAAGCGCTGCGCAACGCCGTGGCACCTTTCATTCTGCGTCGCATGAAAGAGACCGTGGCACGCGACCTTCCGCCCAAGACCGAACTGATTCGTCCGGTCGAGCTGGCCGGTGATCAGCGCGAGCTATATGAGAGCATTCGCGCCGCCGCGCACAGTGAAGTAAGGACGGCGATCAAGAAGAAGGGCATCCCGGGCTCCGCGATCGCCATCCTGGATGCGCTGATGAAGCTGCGCCAAGTGTGCTGCGATCCGCGGTTGGTGTCGGTATCGTCCGCGCGGACGGTGACCAGCTCCGCCAAGTTCGATTTGTTCTTCGAGCTAGTGACGACGCAGCTCGAGCAGGGCCGACGAGTGCTGGTTTTTTCGCAATTTACCCGGATGTTGGCCTTGCTTTCCGAGGGCTTGAAAGCGCGCAACGTGCGCACGGTGGAGCTCACGGGCTCGACCGTGGATCGCCAAAAAGTCTGCGATGTCTTCGAGTCGCGCCAGGCGGACGTGTTCTTGATCAGCCTCAAAGCGGGCGGCACGGGCCTCAATCTGACCAGCGCGGACACGGTCATCCACTATGATCCATGGTGGAACGCGGCCGCGCAGTCGCAAGCGACCGATCGCGCGTATCGCATCGGCCAGACCAGGCCGGTGTTCGTGTACAACCTGATCGTCGCCGGCAGCGTCGAAGAACGCATGCTGCGCTTGCAGCAAAAAAAGCAGCAATTGGCTCAAACCCTGCTCGGAACGGGCGGCGTTCCCTCCCGTTTGACCGAAGGCGATCTAGAAGATCTGTTCGCGCCGCTGGCTGACTGACTGACGCGCTTCGCGATCCCGGGCGGGGGGAACCTGGTTCCGTTGACGAATCGCCGTTCGAAGTGCAATCGCGCTCGCGATCGCCTAAGAAGGGCGACGGATTGTTGATGCGCGTTCGATCTTTCTCATTGTGTGCGGGCCTCTTACTGGGGTTCGCCGGGCCGGCCCTGGCTGAACCTCAGCCGCCCGCGGTCTGGTATCGAGCCTCGGCGGGGTGCCCCGACGGAGCGCGATTCCTCGACAAATTACTGGAAAGCTCGCGCCAAGCGCGGCTCGCACAGGCCGGTGACCACATCGACTTCGTGGTCACCCTGGTCGAAAATGGCAGCGAGACAGTGGGGCGCCTCGAGCGGCAAACCGACAGCGGCATCGTCGCGATCCGGGAGCTGCGCGACGCAACCTGCGAGCGAGTCGCTGACGCCCTGGCACTGAGCTTGGGGCTTGCCCTCGCTCCCGGGCACGGAGCCAGCGAGCCCCTCGTCGAGAAATCTGCGAACGTCCCCGGAGCGCTCGTCCGCGACGATGCGAGCGCGAAGGAGGAGTCGTCACCCGAGGGCCCTGCCTCGCCTCCACTGCCCGCCCCGGTCGCAAGCAGCGCTGACTCAGCACCTGCTCCGACCGGCCCCACGGAGCAACCGCCCGGCGCTGGGTGGCAATGGTCCTTCGGACTCGAGCTGGGGCCGATGATTGGCATCTCGACGCAGCCCATGCTTCGAGGCGAGATCTTCTTCGACTCGAGGCCGGCGTTCACCCGGGTCTTGCCGAATCTTTCGCTGCGCGTCGGCGTGG
>Ga0302321_100000114_pt1 | contig 72364 bp, 60 predicted proteins | sample Fen_T0_1_FD_202505 | JGI IMG/M metagenome (GOLD analysis project Ga0302321, IMG submission 202505) | Peat permafrost microbial communities from Stordalen Mire near Abisko, Sweden - Fen_T0_1 | ecosystem: Environmental > Terrestrial > Soil > Wetlands > Permafrost | place: Sweden: Abisko... | reverse complement strand
CCCAACAGGCCTCGTTGGCGGTGGTGTCGACGGGCAACTCGCATGGCAGTTGGTGCGCGCCGAGCGGCCTTCAGCCGTTCCGTAGTTAGTGTCAGCACAATCGAATGTGACGTGCGCTTCACTAAGCCTGACCATGACCGATATTGACTGTGCTATAGCCAGTTTCCTGTGGGGTCTCGTCGCCTCGTCACCAGGAAAAGGGAACTTCTTCGGCATGTCAACATTATGGCAAGACGTACAACTCATCCGTGAACGCGCCCCGCTCGTCCATAACATCACCAACTACGTCGTCATGAACGTCACGGCCAACGCCCTTCTAGCGATCGGCGCGTCGCCGGTCATGGCCCATGCGCTTGAAGAAGTCGAAGAAATGGCCGGAATCGCCCAAGCGCTCGTGCTCAATATCGGAACGTTGAGTGGGCCCTGGGTCGAGGCGATGTTGCTAGCGGGGCGCGTCGCGAAACAACGCCAGATCCCGATCGTCCTCGATCCGGTCGGCGCAGGAGCCACGCGGCTGCGCACCGATACTTCGCTCAGAATTCTCGCGGAGATAGCCCCGACGATTGTCAGGGGAAATGCCTCGGAAATTCGTGCGCTTGGCGGCGCCGAGGGGTCTACTAAGGGAGTCGACAGTACCCATTCATCGGATGCGGCGCTGGATGCAGCACGGAAACTAGTGGCGCGCTACGGGTGCGTCGTATCCGTGAGCGGCGCCACCGATCTGGTTGTGGACGCGTCGCGGGTGGCACGCGTCCACAACGGGGTGCCGCTCATGGCGCGCGTGACCGGATCGGGTTGCACCGCTTCGGCATTGACCGGTGCCTGTGCTGCCGTCAACTCGTCAGCGTTCGAGGCGGCGAGCCATGCCATGGCGTTGTCCGGAATCAGCGGGGAAATTGCGGCTGAGTTGGCGTTGGGTCCAGGCAGTTATCAGAGCCACTTTCTCGACATTCTAAGCGTTATTGACCAGGCGCAATTGCTGCAACGGATTCGGATGGAAGTGAATTGAGGCAGTAACGTGTTTGACTCCCATTGCCACGTGACCGACATCGAAGATCCGATGGCGGTCTTGCGTGAGGCATGGCAACGGGGCGTCGGCTCCATGCTGAGTTGTGGCTACAACGCCGAGTCGAACGCAGCGGTTGTGCAATTGCGACGCAAAGTTCCTGGGCTAAAGATCGCTATTGGTCTGCACCCTTGGTTCGCAACAGAATCGTTCGATTCGGTGCGGGCGCTGATTGAACAAGAGTTGCCCGCGGCAATCGGCGAATGCGGTCTTGATGGTTACGCGCAGGATCCGGAGATCCCGCCGTTTGCGCTTCAACTGCCGGTGTTCGAGGCGCAGCTCGACCTGGCCGCACGCATGCAGGTTCCAGTCACCGTGCACAGTCGACGTGCCGTGACAGAAGTCGTAGCCCTGGTGGCTCTTTTCCCAAACGTCCGAGGGATTCTGCACGCCTATTCCGGATCCTACGAACAGGTGGAGTCACTGCTCGCCCGTGGATGGTTGGTTGGTGTGGGCGGCGCGATTACGCGACCAAGTGCAAAGCGGATCCGGCGCATGGCAAGCCGGCTTGCCCTCGAACACTTCGTGCTCGAGACGGATGCTCCGGCGATTGGCCTCGAAGGCGTAAGGCCGCCTTTGGTGCGTCCGCATCACGTGGTCGACGTCGCCCGGGCATTTGCCGAGCTGCGCGGGCTCGATTTCGACGCAATCGTCGCCCAGGCTGACTGCAATGCGGAAACTATGTTCGGTAGCACAGCGTTCGACACGGTATTGAACAGTGGGACGACGGTAGAGTAGCGCGTAGCGCGTCGTCAAAGTGATCCCAAACTAGTGCTGCTTCTTGCCATGGCCTCGTGGTTTGGCTGACCCGGCAGTTGGTGCAGGTTTCACGCCGATTGGAGCGGGAGGCGCAACGGAGGGCTGAGCCAATGGCAGTGGAGGCCCTGGCGCTGCGGCGGGAGGCGTAGAAACTGTCGGTGCAGGCGCCACTGGCGGGGCGGACGTGCCCACGAAGTTCACTTGCGAGGGCAGCGTTGCGGAAGGGAGCGCTGTGGGTGGGGAGCTTGGGACAGCGGGCGAAGCAGCCGAGGCGTGTGTCGAACGAATGGCGTGGTGAGGTGTGGCGCTTCGCGGAAGGGCGGTGTCTTCGTCCGGAGTCATGACATGCTCGGGGTGCCGCGTCATCGGCACTGCATCCACTCGGCTGCCATTTTGTTGTGGTATGGCGCGCGGTTCTGGCGCGCTTGTCGCCGCCGCTGCAGCGCCGGGTGCGTGCGACGAGTGGCCCAGAAAGTACCACGCCGTAGCCGTGGCCGCGGCGAGCATGCCCAACAAGAGCGATAGTCCCACGGCGAACGTGCGTCGACGTTGGCGATCGAAGAGAGTGTCGGACAGTGGAGCGAGCGGGATTGAAGCGGCAATGATGGCGGGGCTGGTTGGTAGAGCAGCGATCGGGGTCGGATCTGGGACCGTTCCACGCACCGACGCTGGCATGGCAACGGTGGCCGGTAAGACGCGTCGTGAAGCCAGTGAGGCGGTAAGCGGTTCGCCGGCTGCAACCGCTGGATCGTTGGCAGTCTGAGTTCCGAAGTGGCTGCCGAGCGGAAGTGCCGCGTAGAGCGGACGTGTCGAGCCGGGAAGTGGTGCGGTGTCGCCGGCGGGTGGTGCTCTACGGTCCACGCTTGTCGCTGCTTCGTCGCGGTCGCGCCACGCGCTAGCGTACTCCGGCGCTTGACCGGCAAGCAGAGCTCGCACGTCACGTTGCATTGTTGCCGCGTCGGGATATCGTCGCGTCTTGGCAAATGCCAGCGCGCGATCCACGACTGCAGCGAGGTCAGGCGACAAATCTGGCGCAATTGTCAGCAAGGGCTTGGCGGGTTCCGACGCCATGCACATCAGTAGCTCGGCTTCGCTCGGGGCTTCGTGAATGCGTCGACCGCTCAGGAGACGATACGCTGTCGCCCCGACTGCAAATAAGTCAGTTCGGGCGTCGACATCGTCGCGTCTACCGAGCGCTTGCTCCGGCGCCATGTAGGGCAGGGTACCCAGGGCCGCTCCGGTTCGCGTGCGAAAGCTCTCGGTACCGCCGTCCAGCAGTCTGGCGAGGCCAAAGTCGAGGACTTTGAGGCGTCCCTCGAGCGTCAAGAACAGGTTCTCGGGTTTCAGGTCACGATGTACGATCCCCAATGCGTGGGCCACGTTGAGGACATCAAGAATTTGATCGAGGATAGCGAGAACTTCATCCGCGGCGAGGCGTCCGAGACGTCGTACGCGAGCCGCGACGGTCTCGCCGTGCAATAGTTCCATGGCCAAGTAGGCTAGGTCTCCGCTTTGGCTTTGTTCGTAGATGGTGACCATGCCCGGGTGTACTATCCGTGCCATGACAGCGGCTTCGCGCAGGAAGCGTTCACGGATCTCTTTTCGGATCCCCATTTCGGGGTAGAGAATCTTGAGCGCGGCGGTCTGACCCGAAATACTCGTTGCGGCGTAGACCGCAGCCATGCCGCCCGACCCAATTAGGCTATTTAGCAGCCAGCGACCAGCGATGGTCTGGCCGACGCGCGCTAGAAGGACTTCGTCCTGTGGCTCCACCCTTCCTGTCTATCATTGGACGGTCGGCGGCCGCGAAACCAAATGCCAGGCTAGAGGTTGACGAGCCGTTCTAGGCTCTCGACGCGCTGTAGTCGAAACCGCTGATCCGCGGTCATGCGACCTGCATCGTGGCGCAGGCGTGCCACGTAGTCGCGCAATAGCTGGCGATTCATTCCCGGAACACGCCGGATATGGGCGCTTAGCTGATCGACGATGGGCAAAGGCAGCGGCACCGCGAGCGTCATGTAAAGTCGGACTACGTAGTCGAACCACTGGGGTTTTAAAGTCGCCACTGCCAGGCGCACCGCGTACAGGGCAGCACGCCCATGTAGCTCGTCGTTAGGGTGGCGCTCCGCGCGCGCCTGCTCGACGATCCGCTCCATGTGGCGACCAAGCAGGCGCACGACCTCTTCGCCGTTGTTGGCGGCGAAGGCACGTTCCACCGCCGCACCGAGCAGATCGAACAGATCGGCGCGATGGGTCAGTTCGTCAAGCTCCTCAGGCATTTGCGGACGCTGCGAGTCGGGGACTCGAGTTTGCCCCGACGGTCGCTCGGAGTCCGTCGTTCGAAGTTTACCGGAGGGTCGCTCACTGCCGGGCTGGCTAATTGTGGCCGGTCTGGGTCCACGATCGACACGTTCGGCGATGAGTTCGACGGTCTCGTCGCCCAATCGAAGCCTTGCGCCAGGGTCGATTCTACGCGGGCCATCGATGAGAACGCCGTCCACGGCAACCCCATTGCGACTGAGGAGGTCTTCGACCGTCGCCCCGTCCGCGTCAAGCACCACTCGGGCATGGACCCGTGACACTAGGGGACCCGACAGTACGACGTCGCAGTCCAGATTTCTGCCAAGCGTTGCCTGATTGCCGTGAATTGGGAACAACTGCCCCCGGTATCGAACTGCATAACGAAGTGCGGGCCTCAGTCGAAGCTCGCTCGTCGGAGTTACGCTACCGCTCAGGGGTACCTTGTAGTCCTTCATCTTACCCCGCTACATGTCTGGTTATATAGGGACGCTAGGTACCCCGCAACGGGATCTTGGTTGGGAGAAGTGCTTTTCCTTCGCGAGATTTGGGGACTTTAGTGCATTTGTGACCTCAAGTCAGTGTGACCTGAAGTCACATCGGAGACTTGAAGGTGGCGCACAGTTGGCCAGGGACACAGCTGCCCCTGCTAAGTGGGCGAAAGATTAGGGCAATGGGCCTGAGTCCACAACTGTAGATGGCCGTCCCGGTGACCAAAACTGCGCGTGCTTCGGCGGGCCATCCGCCTGGAACTACGGAGGTGCTACCGGGCTACTTGGGCGGTTCCGCGCCAGAAGTGCTCTGTCGTGCCTGCGGATAACTCCCGAGCACACGAACCATCCGCGACACACTTTCAAGGTCTTTGAGCGCGCGGGCGACTGCCGGATTTGTCCGGTGTCCCTCAACGTCCGTGAAAAAAACGTACTCCCAAAGTCTTTCGCGACCCGGGCGTGACTCAATCCGCGACAGATTCAGGCCGGCCTGGTTGAAAATGGACAACGCCGACAGGAGGGCACCCTTCTCATCCGCAGTCGAAAAGACGATTGAGGTGCGGTCGCGACCGGAGGGGGGCGCGTCGACCTTCGACAACAAAACGAAACGGGTCACGTTGACGCTCATGTCTTGAATGGACTCAGCGAGCACGTCGAGCCCAACGAGCTCGGCGGCGAGGTGGCTGGCAACGGCCGCAGCATTCGAGTCGTTGGCAGCCTCGCGGGCTGCCGTTGTCGTGCTTGGCATCGAAATGAGCTGCGCCTGCGGCACGTGCTGCGCCAGCCAAGCGCGACACTGCCCGAGCGGCTGTGGGTGCGAATAGATGCGTTCAAGTTTCCCCAAGTCAGTCGACTTTCCGACGAGGCACATCGTCACATCGAGCAAAAACTCCCCGCAGATCTTGGCCTCACTCGTCAAGAAGCTGTCTAGGGTGTAAGTAACGCCGCCTTCGGTCGAATTTTCAATCGGCACAACGCCGTAGTCGAGGCGTTCTCGCTCGACGGCGGTAAATACGCCGCCAATGCTCGGGAATTCGACGTAGCTTGCTCCGAGCCCAAAGGCACTGCGCGCCGCGATGTGGCTGAAAGTTCCGGCAGGTCCAAGGTATCCAATCTTCAGTGGAGATTCGAGTATGGCGCAGGCGCTTTGGATCTCGCGGAAGATGGCACGCAGCGAGGCGCGGCTCAACCGCCCGTCTCGTTCGGCCAGTTGCCGTTCAATTTGCCCAAGCGTCTGCTCTTCACGCTCGGGATCGTACGCGGGCAACTCGAGCGCCTTACGCAATTGTGCAATTGTCGCAGACTCAGTGACTCGCGCGAGCACGAGTTTGAGAAGCTGCTCGTCGATTCGTCCGAGATGGGACAGTTGCTCACTTAGCTGACGGTTGAGCGCAGCCTTCGCCGCGTTGGGGGACGGATCGGTCATTTGAAGCTTCCGGGCTCGGTACCTTCGAGCAAACAACGCAGTAGCGCAGCAGCGTGCCAGCGGCCCAGATCCTTCCACCCGACAATTTCTGCCGTGGCTTCGACCAAACCCACCCATGGGTCTGCCGTGTCCTTCATTGCTCGGACAATGAGCTGAACTCGTTCGAGTGGGATCCGATTGCGCAGCGTGGATGGCAAGCCCGAGTGAATCACGCCCGCACAGTCGCGGATGGCAGCTTCGATTTCGTGGCGCCGAGTCTCGCGAATCGCGCGGTGGCCGCGCGCCACCAAATGCGCAACAAGCAGAATTTGGTTTTCCGTCGAACCACCGAGATTCCAGGCCCCAAGCAAGCGGGAAATGGCGGCTTGCTCGAGTGGCGTCGCGTCCCCGCGGTCGACAATAGCCTCCATCGCTCGTGACAGCATGCGCGCGCCCTGCATCCAGTCGGGGGCGCTAGTGGGTAAGCTATCTCGAATGACGCGGCTGCTCGGCGTTCTGGCCGTTGGTGGATCGGCGACCAAGGGCCGTTGTTCATCGTACAACTCATCGAGTCGTGCTTGGGCCGGAGCAAACGCCAGGCGCGCGACTCTGGGATCCGCCGCAATGGGCGGGGTGCTGCTTTTGCCGAACAATGGAAGGGTGTCGCCGAGGCGGCGGTTTTTGTCTTCTTCTGCCATGAGGAAGGGTCGGTCAGTGTCGAGCCAGGCGAATTGACGATATCACGCCCATTTGGTGTGGGACACGCCGCGTTCCATCCAGTCACAGCGCGCGGCCACGGCCGTACATGGCCCCAAGCATTTAGAAATCGCGGCCCACAGGCCGAGATTGCGCCACTTTCTTGGGTAAATTGTTGGAATTTGGCATCCAGGTGTCATGCCCTTGGAGATTGGCACGCGTCAGCCTTGTCGATGCTTTGCCGTGGTCGTGCTGGCGGCGTCGGCGATGGGAGCTTGTGGAAGCGAAGCAGACTGGTTTAAGCAGGACGCGCCGGCAAACTTGCAAGTCGCGCCGCAGTCGCCGGTTGCGAGTGCTTCTCCAACGTCGAGTGGGTCCAAGTTGGGTCGAGTCCCCGTGCCTCTTCAGGATGGGCCGAAGCTCGCGCCGTTGGCGATGCGAATTCCAATTCGCGCCGTGCCCGACACGGGCGCAGAGGTGGTCGGAACTCTGCGCGTCGGTGCTCGCGTTGCGCGTTCAGACGAGCCTGTCTCAAAGCAGGGCTGCAACTCTGGCTGGTACGCGGTACGACCACTCGGATTTGTCTGTGCTGGTGAGGACGCCACTACAAACCTCGAACATCCGATTGCGCGTGCACTCAATGTCGAGCCCAACCTGAGCTGGCCAATGCCTTATCGCTACGGGTTCGTTCGTTCGATTGCCCCGAACTACCTTCGGGTGCCAACCACGGACGAACAGTTCCAGTATGAAATGCGCCTCGCGCGACATTTACGCAGTTGGAGCAAACTTGGGGCGGCTTGGGACGTTCTCGACGTGGGCGCCAACGATGTACCACTTGACAATCAAGGCCTCGCCGTGGGCAAGATCCCAGACCGCGCCAAACCGCTTGGGCTAAGTGAACGATTTGGCGGGGACGGCAACGACCAAGTCCCGTGGTGGCTGGTTGCGGGGCGCAAGATCCCGAATCTTTCGGCATTTCGCGCGCCCGCTTATGCGGTGATTGCCAATCGCATCAAGCGCCATGCTGGCGTTGCGATGGTCGGCACATTTGTCGCCGATGAAAAATCTCGGAGCCGGCGCTTTGCCATCACGACGGATGCTCGGCTTATTCCTGCAGACAAGATCAAAGCCAATTCCGGTTCCCCATTTCATGGCTCGGAGATCAAAGATTTGGGTTTGCCCGTCGCCTTTGCTTTCGAGGAGCGCACGTACGCCTACGCGCAAGTCGACGGTGGAAGCTACGAGCGGCGTGCCCCAATTGAGCGACGCAACCTCATCGCGCTAAACGGAACTGTGCGCGAGTGGGGTAAAGAGCGCTGGGTTCAGAGTCGCGACGGCAGTTGGTTCGCTAGCAAGGACCTTCGTACCATTGCCAAACCGAGTACGCTCCCGAACTTTGCAGTCAAGTCGACGCGTTGGATCGACATCTCGCTGCTGCAGCAAACGCTCGTGCTCTACGAAGGAACGCGTCCGGTCTATGCGACGCTGGTCTCGACCGGGCGCGACGGCCTGGGCGAACCCGGTAAGACGCTCAGCACGCCGCAAGGGCTGTTTCGCGTTTATCAGAAGCACGTGACGACCACCATGGACTCCGATGTTGCCGACAGCGAATTCGAAATGCGTGACGTTCCGTGGGTCATGTACTTCCGGTCCGGGTACGCCATACATGGTGCGTATTGGCACGACGATTTTGGGCGAGCGCGATCGCACGGATGCGTCAATTTGGCTCCAATCGATGCTCGCTACGTTTTTCGCTGGAGCGCACCAGAGGTGCCAGAGCATTGGCATTCGGTGAATGCCGGCGCTGAGTTCGAACAAGGCACGCTCGTCAACATCCACCCTTGAGCGCAACCAGCGAGAGCGTCACGTTTAGCTCCAAATCACCAGCAATGCCCATGGCTAGTCGAGTCACGCCTGCGCGATTCACCGCTTCCGCGTCTTGTCGACAAGGCGATGAATCGGCGCGGTGATGAATTTGTCGGTCGCGTAGCTGAGTTGCTTTGAAGTATTTTTCACGCTGTGCTCGATTCGAACATCCCAGCCGCGCTGATGCAGATAGGCATATAACGCACGCGGTTGCTTGCTGTGGTACGAGAGCGAGAGCGCGCCGAGCGCTACAGTCACCCCAAGCAAGAGCATTGGCCAGCGACGTCGTTTGGAAATTCGCGTCACCGGGGCCCGGCGCACGACCGGTGCCGGCAATGCCGGCGTTGACGAAATTGCAGCGAGCTGGCCGCGCACGGTCGCTCGTGGCCCGATATCGGGTCGGTGCGATGGGCGATCGAGTGGTGGATGCACGGGCATTCCCGGATCCGTTGGTCGAGATGGCGGGACAGAGTTCTGTCGCGGAGGTAGGCCAGCTGAAGACGCCAGACGCGCTGTGGCTCTGGCGCCGGCATCGGGAACATCCCACGGTGATGCTGCGATCCTCGTCACTTCGTCAGAATCGTCCGTTTCAACGGCGTCGAGCAGTGGTACCGACTCGCTAGCAGTCGCGGAGATTGTCGGCGTAATTTGGCCCATGCCGTTGGCATCCGCGTTGCTTGTCGCAGGTCTGGGCGAGGAAGGCCGGAGTGGTTGTGCGCCAGCGCGTACTGGTGCGGGCTGCGGTGGCGCTTCCCGGGGCGGCTCAAGCGAAAGCCCAGCGCGATGAAACAAGGTGCGAAGTGAATCAACTTCGTGAAGCGGCTTCCAACCGGCCATTCCTTCACGCCAAATATTAGTTTCGCGAGTTACCTTCCCCTCGACGAAAGCACGAACGAGATCTGGTGCTGTCATGTCCACTGCGCCTTGCTTCGGGATGACTACGCTCCACCTCGCTTCGGATGGGATCCCTAAACCCACGGCTTGAGCCGTCGGTGCGCTGCCTGGTGCAGGGTCAAGTCCGCCGACAATCGTTCGCTTTAGGTTGGGCAGACGCGGTAAGTTCGTACCTTCGTTGGACACTGGTGGGCTTACGACACGTAACGCTTCTGGAGCGAGCGGTTCGGCTCGTCGAGGCAGATTGGGGGGGGCGTTGGCGGGTGCCGCAACTCCAATAATCGTCTGGCGCATTGCGCGAGAAACAGCTGGGAGCGGTGCCGGGACGGATCTGACAATTGGTTTCTTGTCGACATCATCGGATGCTCCCGATGGCCTAGCGCCGGTGGTCAGCGCTGCCGCCGAACTAGGCATGATCTTGGCGGGTGGAGCATTGGCGGGTGCCGCAACGCCGATGATGGTCGCGCGCGCTGGACGCATTGGACGTCGCTCGGCCGGCGCTGGCAGAGCCAAGGGATTGCTTGGCTGGCTTGGCACGAGGATTGGAGCGGCGCGCTCGGAGTGACCAAGTGAGTTTGACGTCTGCCCGACCGGCTCAGGCCGTTTGTATGGGCTCGCCTGGGCTCGAAGTGGTTTTCCCGATGTGGAAATTGACGAGGTGCTTCTGCTTGACGGTATCTCTGCCAGCGGTGCAACCGAGGCTTCGCTACGAAGCGGTGCGGAGGGCGAAGCGACCTGCCGTGACGCGGTGCCGTCAAGAGCGCTGCGCACGGGCATCGACGGACGAGCATCAACCTTGGCGCGAGGGAGGCTCATGGGCGCTTGTGCAGAGCTTGGCTGTCCAGTCGTGCCGTCTACGACAATGGCTGTGGAGCAATGCCTACAAGTCATCCTGACCCGGCGTCCGCGCAGCTTTTCGTCCGCGACGGCATACCGTGTCCCGCATCCAGGGCAGGCGACGTTCATGATCTCCTTGGGCTACGGAACTTGGGCGCTAGCACTTAATGCACCGTACCATGGGTCCCACTGAGGATCTAGACGGCCAAGTCCGTCAAGCTGGCACATAATGGCTCGGTGTGGGCGGATTCGCGTGACCTGCCGCAAAATGCGGCTATCGTCAGAGCTCTGCGATGACCGCCTGGATTGCAGCAAAAACCGGCTTCTCGACGGCTCGATACAGCGCCATGACCGTGCTCCAGAGCCAGAGAGGGCATTTGACGCCCGCGCTGGCGGACGTAATTATTCGACGTTGGGCGCAGAGCCTCCTGGACCACGCGGACCTTCGGATTGAGGTGTTGGGCTTGGAACATCTGACGGCTGGTGACACCTACGTGGTAATGAGCAACCACCAGTCGCTTTACGACATTCCGGCATTGCTTGTCGCACTACCACTGACTCTGCGCATGATCGCGAAGAGCGAGTTGTTTCGGATCCCGCTCTGGTCTCACGCCATGCTCGCCTCTGGTTTCGTACCAATCCATCGAGGGGATCAGAGCAAAGCCATGCAGGATCTGCGGGCGGCTCGAAAGGCGCTCGAGTCTGGAGTGAGTATTTGGATAGCTCCAGAGGGGACGCGGAGTCCAAACGGCCAACTGCTCGAGTTCAAGCTTGGTGGATTTCACCTGGCTTCATCGGTGTGCTCGAAAATATTGCCGGTTACGATCGACGGGACTCGCCACACGCTGCCTTCGAAGAGCCTTGTCGCTCGAACCGGGATGACGGCGCAGGTCATTGTCGGCGAGCCAATCGATCCGAAAGACTTCGGTCGGAAAAATCGCGAAGCCTTGGTGCAAGTCGTAAGACAAGCGATAGCCGCACCTTTGGGCAAATCCTTGCGCTAGCGCCCGGTCCAGCACCAGGCCTGATTCAGCCAGGGCTCGTGCAACTGAGGGGAAATTCTCAGAGTTCTGGGACCTGCATGAGATAGCGATCGATTGCTGCTGCAGCTTTCCTTCCGTCGGCAATCGCCCAGACGACCAACGACTGTCCACGCTGGCAATCGCCGGCTGCGAACACTCCGGGGACCGTGGTCATGAAGTCGTGGTCAATCTTCAGATTGCCGCGGGAGTCACGTTCTGCGCCGAGCTGCTCGAGCAAGCCGGTCGGAGCCGGGTGCAAGAAACCGAGGGCCAACAGTACGAGATCCGCCTTGATACTGAACTCCGATCCCGGCTCCTTAACGAACTTCCCGGATTCAAGCTTGACTCGCGCGCATTGCACACTGGTGATGTGGCCAGCTTCGCCCTCGAAGCGCTCTGTGATGACGGCGAATTCTCGGCGGCCGCCCTCCTCGTGAGAGCTTGAGGTGCGCAACATCAATGGCCAGTTTGGCCAGGGCGTAGATCCGTCGCGGCTTGCTGGTGGTCGCGGCATGATTTCGAGATTGGTCACGTCGGTTGCGCCCTGTCGATGGGACGTACCGATGCAGTCACTGCCGGTGTCGCCACCACCGATTACGACCACATGCTTGCCCGTAGCAAGCAGCACTTTGGCTTCTTCAATGGTGTCACCAGCCAGTCGCCGATTCTGCTGCTCGAGAAAATCCATCGCGAAGTGGATACCGGCAAGCTCACGCCCTTGAACTGAAAGATCGCGGGGGACCTTGGAGCCAATGGCTACACATACTGCATCGAAGTCGCGCTTCAGGTCGGCGTAACTAATATCCCTGCCCACGGTACAGCTCAGTCGGAAAGTGACGCCTTCGGCCTGCATCTGTTCGACGCGTCTGGCGATAATGGTCTTCGAAAGCTTGAAGTCCGGGATCCCATAGGTCAGAAGGCCCCCGGCGCGGTCGTCCTTCTCGAATAAAGTCACCGAGTGTCCAGCGCGGGCGAGTTGCTGAGCTGCGGCGAGCCCAGCCGGGCCAGAGCCGATGACCGCAACCTTCTTATCGGTCTTCGCTAACGGCACAACCGGCACGATAAGATCGTTCTCGATGGCAAAATCGCCAACGGCATGTTCGATCTGCTTGATGCTGACCGACGGTTGGTTAATCCCGAGCACGCATGCAGCCTCGCAAGGTGCCGGGCACACGCGTCCGGTGACCTCCGGGAAGTTGTTGGTCGAGTGCAATGACAGTACCGCCATCGGCATATCCTTGCGATAGGCGTGGTCGTTGAAATCCGGGATAAGATTACCAAGCGGACACCCGGAATTGCAGAATGGAATACCACAGTCCATGCAGCGAGCACCTTGGCGCATCAACTGCTCGTTTAGGACGGGGAGCTCGAATTCACGCCAGTCACCAATTCGCTCGAAGGCGGGGCGCTTGGCAATTTCTTCGCGTTGGTATTCGAGAAAACCGGTATTTTTTCCCACGACAACTCCTAAATCGGATAAAAGCAGTAGGTCTTCTGATGCGGACTACTCGGCAGCGGCAACGTTCTTCATGGCCTCGAGCACCTTGCGGTACTCGCCTGGCACGATGTGCAGGAATCGCGTCGCATACTCAGGCCAGGCATCAAGCAAGCGCCGCGCTTTGATGCTTCCAGTTCGCAAAGCGTGCTCCTCGAGCAATTCTTGTAACATTGGGGTATCGTCTTCGGCAATCGGGGCCACGTCGACCAACTCCGTGTTGCACTTGCGGGCGAAGTCCCCAGCCTCGTCGAATACATACGCATGTCCGCCACTCATGCCGGCGGCGAAGTTTCGACCCGTCGAGCCGATAACTACGACGCACCCACCGGTCATGTACTCGCAACCATGATCACCGACGCCTTCGACGACGGCCACACAACCACTGTTGCGGACTGCGAATCGTTCCCCAGCCATCCCACCGAAGAACGCTTTTCCTGCTGTCGCGCCATAGAGAACGGTGTTGCCAATTAGAATGTTCTGATCGGCGAGGAAGGTGGAGCCAACGGGGTGGCAAACGGCAATGATGCCGCCACTCATCCCCTTGCCAACGTAGTCGTTCGCGTCACCTTCGAGCGTCAGTTCCATACCGTTTGTGATAAAAGCTCCGAAGCTCTGACCAGCAGAGCCCTGAAATCTGAGCCGAATGGTCCCAGCGGGCAAACCATCCGCGCCATAGCGCCTCGCGACTTCGCCTGCAAGCATGGCACCCACCGTGCGATGCATGTTGCGAACTGACATCGACACTTCGACTGGCGTGCGATTTTCAAGTGCTGGCTGGCAAAGTTCAATCAGATTCTTGTCGAGCGACAGTTCAAGACCGTGGTCCTGCTCCTTGACCTTGCAGACCTCCACACCAGGGCCGGCTTCTGCTGGCATCAATACATCCGAGAAGTCGAGCCGCGATGCCTTCCAGTGTTGGGAAAGGTCCCTCGTGCGCAGACGGTCGACCCGACCAACCGCTTCCCGCAAGGTGCGGAAGCCAAGACTCGAAAGGTGCTCCCGCACCTCCTCGGCAACGTAGAAGAAATAGCGAATGATATGCTCGGGTTTGCCTTGAAAACGGGCGCGGAGGACCGGGTCCTGGGTTGCAATCCCCACGGGGCAGGTGTTGAGGTGACACTTGCGCATAAGGATGCAACCAGAGGCAACGAGCGGCGCGGTTGCGAAGCCGAACTCCTCTGCCCCAAGGAGGGCCGCGATCATAACATCGCGACCCGTACGCATCTGACCGTCGGTCTGCAACACGACGCGGCTGCGTAGGTCATTCTTGACGAGAACCTGATGGGTTTCCGCCAATCCGAGTTCCCAAGGCGCGCCAGCATGTTTGATCGAGGTGAGAGGAGAAGCACCGGTTCCGCCATCGAAACCTGAGATAAGGATGAGGTCGGCGTGTGCTTTCGCGACCCCCGCTGCCACGGTGCCGACACCGGCTTCAGCGACGAGTTTCACGCTAATTCGTGCTCGTGGGTTGACGTTCTTCAGATCGAAGATGAGCTGCGCAAGGTCCTCAATCGAGTAGATATCGTGGTGCGGTGGCGGAGAAATCAGCGTGACGCCAGGAGTAGAGAACCGGGTTTTGGCGATAATGGCATCTACCTTGTGTCCGGGTAGCTGCCCGCCCTCGCCGGGCTTGGCGCCCTGAGCGATCTTGATCTGCAGTTCGTCGGCATTGACCAAGTAATGCGTTGTTACACCGAAACGACCGGAAGCTACCTGCTTTATCGAACTTCGTCGCGAGTCGCCGTTCGCCGCCGGAATGAATCGAGCTGGGTCCTCGCCACCTTCACCGGTGTTACTGCGCCCGCCGATGCGGTTCATAGCAATCGCGAGATTCTCGTGTGCTTCTCGGCTAATCGAACCATAGCTCATCGCGCCAGTTGCGAATTGCTTGACGATTTGAGCGGCTGACTCGACCTCGTGAAGGGGGACGGGGCTCTCTGCCGGTACCAAGTCCCAGGTACCTCGAATCGTTATCGGGCCGTCAGGTTGCTCGTTGATGGACCGGGCGTATTCAGCGTAGCTCTTCGGATCCTCCGTGCGGACTGCATTCTGCAGTTTGGCGATGGTGGTGGGATTCCAGAGATGTCGCTCGCCTTGGGCTCGATAGTGGTAGTTACCACCGATATCGAGCAAGCGCGTGGGTTGTGCGCGCTTTGGATACGCCTTGAGGTGACGGAGGTGAACCTCTTCGGCAATTACGTCGAGGTCGATACCGCTGATGCGCGACACGGTGCCAGTGAAATAACGTTCGATCAGATCCGGAGACAGCCCGAGAGCCTCGAAAATCTGAGCGCCATGGTAGCTTTGCAGCGTGCTTATGCCCATCTTGCTCATCACTTTGAGCAAGCCTTTGCCGATAGCCTTCTTGTATTTGGTCTTGGCAATTGCTGGGTCGGTCACCCCTTCGAGTAGCCCAAACTTCACGTATTGTTCGATGGTATCGAGTGCAACGTAGGGGTTGACGGCGCCAGCCCCATAGCCAATCAACAAACAGAAATGATGCACCTCGCGAGCGTCGCCGGTTTCGACGACGATGCCGCAACGCATTCGAGTTCCGTTGCGCATCAGATGATGATGAACGGCTGCTGTGGCAAGAAGGCTTGGGATAGGGGCTTGATTCTCGTTTGCCCCTCGATCGCTGAGGATGAGCACACTGTGCCCATCGAGAACAGCCAAGGAGGCTTGCCGACAAAGTTCGTCGAGGCCCGCCTTGAGCCCGAGTCCGCCATCGGCGACCGAAAACAGCATCGGAAGAGTGACCGGCGTCCGAATCGTCGACGCGTGGCCGAGTCGCAGTCTAGCCAACGCGTCGTTCGACAGTATGGGCTCCGAAAGATGGAGCATGCTCGCCTGTTCGGGCGTCTCGAACAAGATGCTACCCTCGCCGCCGAGGTAGTTGTCGAGACTCATGACCAACTCCTCACGGATCGGATCGATCGGTGGATTGGTTACTTGTGCAAAGTGTTGCTTGAAGTAATTGAAAAGAAGCTGTGGCTGGTCGCTCAGAACTGCCAAAGGCGTGTCGGCTCCCATTGACCCCACCGCTTCCTGCCCCGTTTGGGCCATGGGCGCGATGAGCATCTTGATATCTTCCTGCGTATAGCCGTACATGCGCTGACGTAGGAGCAAGTTGGCTCCGCCGATTGGCGTGACCCTTTTCGGGCTAATCGGCAGTTCATCGAGCCTAACTGCTCGATCGCGCAGCCATTGTCCATATGGACGCAATCGACAGAGCTCGTCCTTGATTTCCTCGTCCTCAACTATCCGTCCTTCCTCGAGATCGAGTAGGAACATGCGACCTGGTTCGAGTCGCCCTTTACGTTCGACATCCTCGGGGGCTACTTCGAGTACGCCGGTTTCAGAACCCAGGATGATGAGACCATCTTTGGTGATTGTCCAACGTGCTGGGCGCAGGCCGTTGCGATCGAGCATGGCGCCGATCTGTTTTCCGTTTGTGAAAGCCAGGGCGGCTGGGCCATCCCAAGGCTCTACGAGGCAGGAGTGGTATGCGTAGAAATCCCTCTTCTGCGCGGACATAAGGCGATCGTTCTGCCACGCCTCCGGAACGAGCATCATCATGACGTGGGGCAACGAGCGTCCAGCCTGCAACAACATCTCGGTGACGTTGTCGAGCATCGCCGAATCGCTACCGCCCGGTGCAATAATCGGCAGGATATGGCGAATTTCCTCGCCAAACACTCGGCCGTCGAACAGCTGCTCGCGGGCGTGCATCCACGCCATATTGCCGCGCAAAGTGTTGATTTCGCCGTTGTGGCATAGGATCCTGAATGGCTGCGCAAGCTCCCAAGTTGGGAAGGTGTTCGTACTGAATCGTTGGTGAACCATTGCCAGTCGGCTGGTTACTTCAGGATTCTTCAGATCGGGGTAGAACTTGCTCAGTTGTTCGGCAAGTAGCAATCCTTTATAGATGATGGTTCTCGCGGAAAGGCTAGGGATGTAGAAGGCTCCCTTGTCGGCAATTGCGCTTTCGCGGACCGTGCGCTCTGCCCAACGCCGAATGACGAACAACTTGCGTTCGAGCTGGGTCTCGTCACTTTCAGATGAACCGATGAAGACCTGTTCAATGATTGGGGCAGACTGGCGCGCCATGGGGCCGAGTGCGCTCTCGTCGACAGGCACATTCCGCCAACCGAGCAAGCGTTGACCGGTGCCGATGACTTTGTCCTCAAGGATCTGCTTACAGCGCGCGCGTCCAGATTTGCTCCGAGGCAGGAAGACTAGCCCCGTTCCGTACGAGCCAGGTGCGGGCAAGGAAAAACCGAGTCTTTCAGCCTCAGCAACCAAGAAGGCGTGGGGGATCTGTAGGAGGATCCCAGCACCGTCACCGGTGAGCGGATCGCAGCCGCACGCCCCACGATGGACGAGATTGAGCAGAATCTCAACGCCCTTGCATACGATGTCGTGGGTCGGCCTGCCCTTGAGGCTTGCAACGAAACCAATGCCACAGGCATCGTGTTCGAATCGAGGGTCGTACAGTCCTGACCTGTCTGGAGCGCTCATCGGAAGGATCCTTTTTCGGGTCTCAAGTGGCTGCGGACAGCAGCATCCCAAATGCTCGTGCGGTTCTGGTCACCCCAGTCGGCAAGCGAAACTAGGGCTGAATTGCTTCGTCGCGGCACTGGCTAGCACAATTTCTAGTGTCCTTTTCCCATATCGCAACCAGACAGTCAGAAACTCTGAGGAAACATACGTGAAACATTAGCGTTCATTTTGAGACCAGTGGTCTCCAGGCCACACATGAAACGCGATAGCAACGGCAAGCACTGGCAGTGGTCGGCGGCTAGCCCTTTTTGGTGTCGCTTGGTCGTCACAGGCAAACCCTCACGGCGACTCAAGGACTGCGGCGAGACCTGTGGTCAACGCATTTTCTGCGGAGAGACGGATTTCGACTGCGACACCCTTGGGCACACAGAGCGGGCCATCATCGGGAACAACAACGATGCCTTCACCTTTCGCGCTTGCGAGAAGTCGGTCTCCGTCATCGACAATTGTGAGCCGGGCCCGATGGCCCGGCTCGCGAATGACGGCAACCGCACGAACGCATCGGGGCATACCGGTGGCAATCCGAGTGAGCATTGTTGCGGTGCTATCCGTTGTCGCCCACTCGACAGGTTGTGTGGATGCTTTCAACCCGCGTCCACAGCGCGCGGATGCGGCTGCAATGCGATTGTCGGGGGGCGTCCGCGGATCGTCACCTGCTGTGCATGCCGCCTTTGATTCTGTATGAGACGCCACGGCGACTTGTTGGGACGCCATTGGTGCGCTAGGCGCTTGCGCGGCAGGCGCCAGTAAGAACGCTTCTTTCTCACTGCTGTGGGGCTTTTTGGAAAGTTCGCCTGTCCTACTGCAGGCAACCACGCAGATCAGCAGTGCAATCCATCGTTCTCTCATGGGGCAACCGAGCGCTAGCCCCGGAGGGTTTGTGTGTCAAATCGCGCCTTCGCGTCGCTGAGCAGTGAGTGCGACCAATTGCCTGATTTCCCACGCTGCGATTGGGGCAGGGACCGTTGGCACCTACACCGCCAAACCGCCAATGCCTCGATTCGCTTGAACCGAGGCACCCGCTGAATATGAACCCGAACTTTGTTAGCGCTTTTCGGCTGCTGCGCGCACGTCGATTACGGCCTTGTCGGCGGCGTAGGCGACTTCGCCAGTAACCAGCGATCCTGGAACGGGGATTTTGGGAACGATCAGCATTTCCAAGTGCAACTCAGACGTTTGCGGGTCGACTTGAATCACGCGCCATTTGGCGTCGAGCCGGTCCACATTTCCCTTGATCATGTGACCTTCGATGACCTGCTCAGCGCCAACTCCTTTGGGCGGCGAGAAGCGGACGACGGCCCAAATCTTGGCAGCACCTTTGAGTATGGGAACCTGCAGGTAGACATCAACGGTGTCAGCACTACGCCCCACGACTTTGGCCTTGTCAAAGCGACTGATGAACTTTGCCCAATTGCCATAGTCGGTAACGAGACTAACCACTGCATTGGATGTTGCATGCACTCGGATGCGCGCGGCGCCGGCTTCGATAGTGCTGTTAGGTGTGAGAACGGAATATCGCACCGAATCGGCGGTTCCAGCATTTCCATCCACAGCGGAGAAACCAAAGGAGAGGATGACACTGAGCGAGATCAGGGAGTTACGAATGAAGGACACGGTTTCTGCCTCCGAGGTGCTGAGAGGATCCCACAATCGGGACGAGCGGGACCTTTGCACATCCCATGCCGGTTGAGATTGCCCCTGAATTGCCCGGCATCTTCAGCTTAAAGGGCCGCAGAAGGTGGAATTGTTGGCGCACGATACGTGTCCGGGCGATCACAGTGTGACGGACGTTCACGTGGGGCCCAGGGAACACGTCAAAGCCCGGTTGCATTTGGGCGATTGGCCGCACGGGAGAGAGCAGTGGGCAGAAAGTTAGCGCGCATTCGAGCCATCCGGCGGTCCACCGGCGGCGTCAAGCGAAGCAATCGTGCATGTTCCGGAGAATTGGACGCCTTTGTCCATGAAGATTTCAGGTGCGTGAAGCGAGCCGCCCACGCGGGAAGGGATGTGCAGCTCGATCGACTGCGACGCCCGAACGTTTCCCTTGAGTGAGCCCCCTTTGACGATAAGCACGGCAACGTCGATTTCTGCCTCGACATCCGCCCCATCGCCGAGCACCAACACTTCACTGCCGCGAATTTCGCCACGGAAGCTGCCATCGATTCGGAGTCGTCCCTCGAAGTGGAGTTTCCCTTCGAAATGCGTGCCACGTCCGAGCAATGCGGAAATTTCCGTGACAGGGACCGATGCATCCATACCGGCGACAGTAGCAGGTCGCACGGAAGTCGGTAGGAACTCCAAATGGTCAACCAACAACCTCAGCTGGCGGCTTCCAACCGAATTTGGTAGGTCTGAATCATGGGCCGCGGCTGAGCCCGCCACAGGCATGTATCGCCAGCGATGCTCGCAGTTCGCTCCAAGTGCCATTGGGCAGCCACCAGGGGATTGGCCCAAAGCCAGGAACCATGCTCAAATGGCCCCATGAAATCCCTGGCCAGAATATCCGCTATCGGGATTGTTGGCCTCGGCATTGGCGCCGCGACGCCAGCGTTCGGAGATGCAGGCACCGCTGTTCCGACAGTTGCCCAGTCGAACGTCGGGCCAATACAGAAGTCCACGCCGGCGGCGCCAGCCAGAGCGAACACCCAACCGCACTCAACGTCCGTCATTGCACCCGAGCGATTGGAGACGACTGCAGTTGGATCCACGTCGGGCGCTGAAGAAAATAAGTCGGTTGGCGGCGGGTATAGTTGGTCCGAAAAGAAGCGGCGCTTGGCAAAGAAGAGCGTCAGGACGGAGCCACTTGATCCAAATCGACCGCTCGCACAGGCACCCAACTTCGAATTGCGACCGGATGGAAGCAGTATTGTGACGTTGAGTCTGTCGCATCCAACAGAAGTGACTCGAACAACAGCGGGAAGGCGCGTCGAGTACCAACTTAAGCGAACTCAGATTGGGGTGGCAAACAATACCAATCCGCTGGTTACTGCCCACTTTGCTACGCCGCTGCGACGTGTTGTGCTACGACGGAACAAGAACTTTGCCACCCTAAGTTTGGAGCTACGCGAAGACGTCCTCCCGATACATCAGTTGCGCACCGGGCCCGGTGGAGGTCAGTTGCTCGAGATCATGATACCAAAACCAACGCGCAACTACTTGGCGCCGCAGGGCAAATCGCCGAGTATGCGTGAGGATAGGCGAGCCAAGGCAGACTCGTCACCTAGGCCTGAACGCCACAAAGCCGCGCGGCCAGCCCCAAAGTCAGCGCCGGGACCGAAGCTCTAGGGTCGTGAATGGAGCGCCGTAGTCGAACAAGCACGCCGCTGAGTGGGTGTTGTCATGAGTGCATTCACGGCACGATTCGGCGAAGCATAAGAACATGGTAATGGGCCAGGCTCGAGTTCGAGTTCGAGTAGCGTGGTCGGTAGCGTTGGTGTGTGGGGTATACGTGGACGCACTACCTCGTCTTGCCTCAGCGTTACCCGACGATTCGCTCGAATCCAAAAGAACCATATCGGACGCGGACTCGTCAACGCAGCGCAGCGGCGCCAGAGCTCCGAGTGGTGCGGACCAGGTGCGGTCGCCCTCGCCCGTGGAGGTCGAGGCGCGTCAACCCGCACGGGACATTGAGCTTCGTGCCGGACACGTGGAAATCGAAGGTCCACTGAATCGACTGAGTTTATCCGGTGGCGTCGAGCTGACCGTGCATCGCTACCGTGTTACCGCGGAGCGCTTGACACTCGAGCGGTCTGCTCAAGGCATTATGGTCGATGGCGACGGGCGCTTATCGTTCTGCCCTTGTGCCTCCTCGCCAGTTACCGTCAGTTTTTCCCACGGGACAGTAGCCCCGCCGACGGATCTGCTGTTGAAACAAGCCACCTTTCGAGCCTGTGGCGTCCCCGTTTTTTGGCTGCCCGCCTTCTGGGTGCGTTCGCCCAACAAAGTCGGGCTATTGACGCCCAAACTCGCTTGGCGTGCCGCTGACGGACCGTGGTTTGGGACGGGCGTCCACTTACCGTTGTCGGCCAACGCGGATAGAAGCGGTGGAGCGTTGGAGTTACTGGGCGGGGCGTATGTGCTCGGAGGAGCAGACATTGGTGCGCAGCTCCGAACGGCTCGGACAGTTACGTCCGTGCGTTGGGATCACTACAAGAGCAGCCTCTTGGAAATTGACTCGTCGGGTTATCGGCATTGGGACAATCGCTTATCTTGGTCGTGGCAGATGGATGCATTGAGGGGAACCCGCGTTCGAACCGGTCCAGTTGGATTTGAGGCGGCCACCCGCAGCTACGATAGGATTCGATCGGAGCTGGCATTTGCCGACGGGCGCACTACGCTGGCAGTGGGGGTGCACGGCGACGTTGCCAGATCGACGGACTTGGGGAATTGGGGACAGCTCGGTCCAAGCGTTCGTTGGGGCGTTGGCAGCGCATTGGGCGGTTTCGGTCGGGTGGATTCTTCTCTTTCAATGCTCGGGCACGTACGGCAGAGCAACGGTGCTGGAGTCGTAGCGATCCATAGTTCGGATTTGGGCGTGGATTTTCGACCGGGACCACTCTCGGTTCGCTGGGTTGCCCGTGAGCGCTGGCTTCTCGGCAGTGGGGACACTCGTGTACATGATGCTGGTCTAGTTGGCTCTGAGGTGCGGGCGGGACTACCTTTGGTGGCAACGTTCGAAAGTCGTAAAAGCCACTGGGTCCATTGGGTCGAACCGTTCCTTGTTGGCACTGCCGCGCTGCGCGGGTACGGCTCTGCGTACGGTACGACACCGTCCCGACCAGTTGCCACGGCTCAAGCAGCACTACTGAATCTGGTTCATCACGAAGCGACATCGACCAACGCTTCTCTCCAGTTGCGCGGGGGCGTGATTGCAGAGTCAAATGGCACCTCCCGTGCGCTTGCGGCGCGTTCGCTTGCAGCGGGGAACTGGCTGGCCGTAGGCGGAGATATCGGTTGGGCTGACGGCTACCGGTGGATGTCCGTTCTGCGCTCGCGAGTTGGGAGAGCAGATCGTGTGGCGCTTCGAGCGCGCCTGGAAGGTCGCGGCGCAAGGCAACCGACGGAGATTCGATGGCTGTTCGACGAGGGTTGGAATCCGTGGTGCGAGAGCTGGTTCCAGAGACAAGGCTGGGTTGCAGGCGCAGACGTAGACTTAGCCTTGGGAGCACAGGTCGCACTGTCGGCAGGAACGGTGTACGATGTGGGTCACAGTAGTCTTGTCGGAGAAAGCCTAGGGGTTTCCTATCGACATCCCTGCGGGTGTTTCGCTGCGAATTCCCGAGCGGACTGGCGCGTCGGCCGGGGCGGTTTGGACGTGCTTGTGCTGCTAGAGCTAATGCCCTAGGTGTGAGTGATGCATGCTGACGTCCGCGCGCGCACTCAGCTACGCTAGGGGATAGTGACGAACGTTCAACCGCCCACCTTTAGTGAGCCACCGCTGCAGAGCGAGCCGCCTGTAGCTCTGACATCGGCTCCACCCACGATAGTCGTTGCCGAGGATGACCGGCTCACGCGTGAGTTGCTTTCGGAGATTTTGCAGAGCCATGGGTTCCGGGTTGAAGCCGTCGAGGATGGTCAGGCTGCTGTCGAGCGCGTGGGGCGCGGTGGTGTTGACCTGGTTTTGCTCGACATCCTCATGCCACGACTCAACGGGCTGGAAGCCTGCCGGTTGCTAAAAAGCATGACGACTGACGCATTTCTGCCAGTCGTTCTCGTCACCGTAAAGACAGATACTGCAAGTCGGGTTGAAGGGCTGCGAATTGGTGCCGACGACTACGTATGCAAACCGTTTGACGAAGACGAGTTGGTTGCGCGCGTGGAAGCGATGCTACGGGTCAAGCGACTCCACGACCACGTTGCCCGCGCGCGCGCAAAGCTCGAACGCTTGAGCGTGCATGATGACTTGACTGGACTCTACAACTACCGATATCTCCACAATCGCCTCAGTGAGGAATTCAAGCGAGCGGAACGCTATCACGAGCCTTTGGCTTGCATTCTTGTCGATGTCGATCGTTTGCAATCACTGAACGAGTCTGGCGGGCGCGAGTTTGGTGATCACGTGTTGGCTGCCGCGGCCGAGGTTGTACGGCATAGCGTTCGCGAGGTCGATGTTGTGGCTCGTTTCGGGGGTGACGAATTTCTTGTCGTCCTGCCGAGTACCCACTTTGCTGGTTCCGTAACGGTTGCTGAGCGAATTTGGCGCGAGGCCTCTGAGGCGACGTTCACTCCCAATGGTCGTGACGTGGTAAAGATAACCTTGTCATTAGGCGTCGCACTTTTTCCGTCGCGCGACGTGAGGTCCAAGGACGCACTGCTGCGCGCTGCCGACGCCGCGTTGCATCAGGCAAAAAGGGACGGGGGGAATCGCGTCTGTGTATTTCAACAGCAGGGCTACATGTATACACCCCTGGCGGGGGCGCCAATTTTCGACGTATCTGCGGGCATGGGCGAAACTTTGGTAGGTTCCAATTCGCTGCCGATCGAGCTGCCGGGATTTGATCCGTCGAGGGAAGCGTTGGTTACGCTGCGACCAGATAAGTCGCCAGCTGCCGACCGGGTTGAAGTCGAAGCTCTGAGAGAGCCGTCGAACGTACATCGGGCGGACCGTCCAAGAGAGGAGCGATGACGCTTTCTGCACGCACCAGGGCAAGTGAGTTTCCCATGGGCATGGAAGAGCAACCAGCGCGGGTGCTTGTGGTTGACGACGAACCTGCACTTCGCCGGAGCCTGGCGCGACTGCTGTTGAGTCGTGGCATGCAGGTCGTAACGGCGGACGACGGGGCTGCCGCGATTGAGCTCTTGTCTGGTCAACGCGTTGATGTGGCACTCATCGATTTGATGATGCCGCACGTCAATGGCCTGGAGCTCTTGGACCATATCAAGGCGCAACATCAGGGCGTCGAGGTAATCATCATGACTGCCTTTGGTGACGTCGAGACCGCGGTGCGAGCGGTACGGGCTGGTGCCTATCACTTCTTGACCAAGCCCTTCCGTTCGAATGACGAAGTGGTCTTGACGGTCGTCAAAGCTGCTGAGCGCAGACGCCTGCTCGACCATGCTGCCATGCTCGAGAAACGCCTCGAACAAATGGAGAAGTTCGGGGAACTTATCGGTAACTCTGCCAAAATGCAGGAGGTGTACCGCTTGGCGTTGGGGGTCGCGGCCACTCAGTCGACCGTGCTGATTCTCGGCGAAAGTGGCACAGGGAAGGAGCTGACTGCGCGGGCCATTCATCAGCACTCCCCGCGGGCGGAAAGGCCGTTCGTCGCCGTAAACTGTTCAGCAATCCCGGTCGACCTGGTCGAGAGTGAACTATTCGGTCACGTTCGGGGTGCTTTTACCGGCGCAACGGCGACGCGTGAGGGGCTATTCGAAGCCGCGAACCTCGGCACGATATTCCTCGACGAGGTTGGAGATTTGCCCCCGCTCGCGCAAGTCAAGCTGTTGCGGGTCCTGCAGGAGGGTGAAATCAAGCGCGTTGGGTCCAACGAGACGCGCACCGTTGACGTTCGTGTGATTGCAGCAACCAATGTCGAATTGCGCAGTCGAATCGCCGAAGGCGGATTCAGAGAAGACCTCTACTATCGGCTCAACGTAGTGGCAATATCCTTGCCACCGATCCGTGAGCGACAGGACGACATTCCCTTGCTTGCGTACCATTTTCTTCAGAAGTACGCGGCGCGCGCGGGGCGGGGGGTGCATCGAATTTCTGCTGAGGCCATGCAGCTTCTTCAGTCCCAGCCGTGGCCCGGCAATGTGCGCGAGTTGGAGAACGCAATCGAATACGCGATCGTATTTTGTCGCGGGGAAGAGATCGGGACCGAGGCGTTGCCGATGGCTCGAGTCGCGCAAAAGTCCCCGGGTGGACCGCGAACGAGTCGGGAGCCGGGGGCCCTCGTACTTCCAAGTGGCCTCTTGGACTTGCCCTACCGGGACGCCAAACAGCGAGCGGTTGATGCGTTCGAAGTTGCCTACTTTGACGCCGTTTTGCGCCGAGCGGGAGGAAACGTCAGCGAGGCAGCGCGGCAAGCTGGGCTCGATCGGTCGAATTTCCGCAGGGCGGCAAAGCGAAGTGGAGTAGGTGGAGGAGTCAGTTAGTACCTCTGTCGGTCTGGGTTTGCTAGGCTCGGACCCACGATGCTGCGTAGAAACTCCCTGTTGGCGATTCGATTGAGCTTGGGCGGGCTCGTGTGGGGCCTTGTCGCTGGTGCGGCATCTTCAAGTGACACGGACCCGGTTGGGATAAATTCCGCGCGGCCAGTGACGTTGGCGCGATGTCTCGAATTGGCCGAGCGCAATTTCCCGAAGATTCAGGAAGCTCGCGCGAAACGCGCACAGAAAGAGGCGCAGGTCGATCAAGCCAGATTTGCGCCATTCTCTGAGTTCAGTGTAACGGGTGGTGTCGCGCTCGCTCCAACCGTGAGGGGCACGTCGCAATACAGCTACAATACTGACAAGGCGTTGACGAGCAGCATGGGCCTCGGATGGCAGGTTGGCATCGATGGGGCGCTACCACTCTACACGTTTGGCAAAATGACTCACGCTATTGAGGCCGCAGAAGCCGCGACGAGAGTGGGTGACCACGAGATCGACAAGGAACGCAATGAAGTCAGGTTGAACGTGCGCCGTGCCTACTATGGCGTCCAACTGGCGCGCGATGCTCTCGGTTTGGTCAAGGACGCAGCCAGTCAGATCGACGCCCAGATCGAGAAGATGCGGAAGGAAGTCGCTGTCGGCGAAGGCGATGAGCTGCAGCTGCTGCGAATACGAGTATTTCGTTCAGATCTGACGGTGAGGGAAAGCGAAGCAAAGAAGCAAGAAACCGTTGCGCTATCCGGCTTGAGGTTTCTCACCGGCGTAGGCGATGCCCTTGACGTACCCAATGAGCCGCTATTGCCGATCGAGCAGAACATTGGCACACTTTCCGAGATCCTCAGGTCGGCAAGTCGTCATCGACCCGAACTCGGCATGGCCCAAGCTGGGGTACTTGCTCGGCAGGCAAGTCTCAAGCTAGAGCGATCGCGACTATTTCCTGACTTGGGCTTGGGGTTGAGTGCTCGGTGGACCTATGCGCCGGAAGTGACTGACCAAACCAACCCATTCGTTCGTGACAATGGCAACTATCTGGCGTTTGGGGTGAGTCTAGTTGCACGCTATAAGCTTGATTTTATGTCACAGTCGGCACGGATCTCGCAGGCCAAAGCTCAACTCGAAGAAGTATCGGCTACCCAGCTGTGGGCGCGCGGCGGTGTTGCCCAGCAGGTCAAGGATGCGTATGCCGAGGTTGAGGACACCCATCGCCGCATGAACGCTTTAGCGGACGCCGCGAAGTTAGCCAAACAGTGGATGCTCAAGGTTCAGCAAGGAATCGAAGTGGGAACCATGGACGACGAAGACATCGTCATGCCTGCTCGGGAGTATGCGACCAAGCGGTTCGGCGAGATGTTGGCGACCTACGAGTACAACGTAGCGCTTGCCAAACTGGCGCAAGCTATCGGCGACGAACATATCCTCGGTAGATGATGCGGGCTAGGGCCGGCAACCGAACACCTGCCAGCAGGCAAGCGGGTCTGACCCGGCACGCAGCCCTCTCCGTGGATTAGGTTCGAACTCTTATGTCGTGATCGTCAAGCAGCTTTTCGATACTCCCCAAAGCATTCAGCACCGACTCAGTCACCATCTGAACGAGTACCGGCAAAGCTCCCTTGAGGGCTTCGTAGTAGCGTTGTCGTTCAGTTGAATGGATGATCGTCGGTGGATGACCAGCGCGCAGCAGCATCAGGTTCATCACCAGCCGCGCTACCTTGCCGCTGTCGGTTTGGAACGGGAAGACCCGAAGCAGTTCGTAATGCACCCGAGCGGCAACCCGGATTGGACTCTTCAACTTCTTTGGTTCGGGCCCATTGAGCCAATCGACTACCTGTCGAACCTTGTAGGTAATCTTCTCCGGGTGGGAGTACTCGTGGAAGTAGAGTCGGTGTTGAGGTATGTCGCGACGATACTTGACTGTCTTGATGTCGCCCTCTTCAGGATGAAGGGTGACGTAGATTTTCTTGATCGTATCGACTGTGATCGGAGCGCGTTTTCTTTCGCCTAGGTCGCGCACCAAATCAATCGCCTGCTTGTGTCGCCGAATTTCTTCGATGACAGGCTGAAGGCTGGAGTCGGCGACACTGCCCGATGCTGGATCGATTGCAGTCTTGAGCTCCTGGAAAGTGTAGACGACTCCTTCAAGGGCGCTATCGTGGTGAATCCACGACATATCAATGGTTTCACGGTAGTCGCGATTGAAGCCGTCAGGCGCCGCTTTGAGGCGTTCTTCGATAACGCGGTAGCGGTCTTCGACATTCTCCGGGATTGGATGTGCACGTTCGGCAGCCCGAGCAGCTTCTTCTTCTGGGGTCGCCGAAGTTTCTGTTGCCGGTTTCGAAGGACTCTCAGTCGTTGTGCCCGAGGCGCTTGGGGCGACTGCGGCAGTCGCATCGTCTACACCTGGCGGCTCCGAATCAGTAGGAGCCCCGGCATTTACCAGGCCGTCCGCCATCGCAGGGGTCAGAATGCGGCGAGTTGTTCCAGACTGATCAGGAATGGCCTTTGGGGAGTAAATTCTCGTGGTCGTGCTGCGACCGCCACCAAGCTTATTGGCGTTACGGGTCGCTTCAGCAATCCGACCCTCGAGTGCGCGCCGTGCGGCCTCTTTTACTGCGCGAATCTTTTCGCGTTCGGCCTCCTTCGCTTTGCGGTACGCTTCACGCTCGGCTTCTCGCTTTTCGCGCTCCTCTTCCTTCTGGCGACGCAGTTCCTCACGCTCCGCTTCGCGTGCGGCCTTCTGCTCCGTCCGTTCCCGCTCTTTGGCAAGTCTAGCGCTATCGCGCTCCTGCTGCTTGCGCAGCTTTTCGTCTTCCGCGGCTTGACGCTGAGCCTCTTTTGCTGCGGCCTTCTCGGCCAACTTGCGGTCTTTGTCGAGTTCTCGGGCTTTCTGTTCTGCTTCGTGGCGTTTCTGGAGCTCAAGTGCCAAACGTTGACGTTCGGCTTCCTTTTTTTTCTGCTCGGCGTCCTTGAGCTTTTGTGCGACGCGGCGTTCGGCTTCCTTCTGCTTCAGCGCGGCGACCTTCTGCTTTTGGGCCACCACGCGTTCCGCCTCACGCCGCCTGGCGTCTGCTTCTTTCTGCTTCTGCGCAGCTCGAGCCAGTGCATCTCGCTGCCGCGTCTGCTCGGCAAGTTTCTTGGCGACCTCGCGGGCCTTCTGGGCCTGGGCGCGCGCCTTCTCAGCGTTCCGTCTTTCGACTTCGCGCTGCTTGGCAACCTGTGCTTTGGACTTCGCTCCCGAGCCAACCGATGCTTTTCCAGAAACCTTGACTGGTTGTATGGCCTTCTTCGGTTTGCGTGCCGGTTTAGCGCGCAGCTTCGGGACCGCTTTGAGCGGTTTGCTGCCAGCTTTGGCACTTGGAGACCGTCCAGCAGGCCGCTTCGGAGGGTGGTCCTTCGCTGCAGCCCGCTTCACAGGTTTCTTACTAATTTTGTTGAGCTTTTTGTTGGCTCTAGCCGACATTGCCGTCACGCAAGCAACCCCCGAATACACCGCTGACCAGTGAAGTCGAAGTATTCCAGTTTGAATTGGGGCATAAATCCCCTACAACTTGAGCCGACACGCTAGCCGGTTTATACCCCATGCGTCAAGGCGGAGTTTGTGCCCTGTGGGCGAATTTTGGCCACGGCCGGCTAGTCCACCGTAATCGTCATCCGAGGGCCTGACTTGGGGCCGTACGAGTGGCCCGTTTCGAACCCAAACTTCGCCGGCGAAGCCCACGTACACAACCTGCCTGGCAGCTAGCAAGGCCCTTCGCAAGCATGCAGCTAAGTTGCCGCAACTGAGAGCCATTAGGGTTCGCTGTTTACTAGGCGATTTGTCCTGGTCGTGAGTACTTCGACGCCCGTCAAAGTCACGAGAACAGTGTGCTCGAACTGTGCGGAGAGACTTCCATCTGCTGTAACGGCCGTCCAGTCGTCATCCAAGATGCGAACCTCATAGCTTCCCAAATTGATCATGGGCTCGATCGTGAACGTCATGCCTGGTTTGAGACGAGCTCCACGGCCCGACTGGCCGACATGACTCACCTGCGGATCCTCGTGAAATCGTCGGCCAATTCCGTGACCGACGAATGCGCGCACGACCGAGCAACCATTGCCTTCGGCATATTCCTGGATGGCCGCCCCGATGTCGCCCAGTCGGGCGCCAGGTTTGACTTGAGCGATTCCGAGGTCGAGGCAACGTCGAGCGACTTCGGTAACGCGTCTGGCATCCTTGCTTACATTACCAACGTAAAATGTTGCCGAAGTATCACCGTGGAAGCCGTCATAGATGTGAGTGACATCAACGTTGATGATGTCACCCTCTTTAAGGGCTTGGTTCGAGGGAATGCCGTGGCAAATCACCTCATTGACCGATGTGCAGCAACTCTTTGGGAACCCCCGGTAGTTTAGGGGCGCAGGGATGCAGCCGAGACGCAATGTGTCTCGGTGCACAAAATCGTCGATTTCACGCGTTGTGACGCCCGGAACAATGAGTGGACCAACGGCCACGAGAGTTTCGGCGGAGAGTCGCCCTGCAATCCGCATCAGTTCGATTTCTTTGGACGTCTTTACGTCTATGGCTCCGGTCCGTAGGCCCATTGCGTTGCTCTCCCGAAGGGTGTGAAGTTGGGCGGTCGCTCACTCAAAGTTGACGATTGCCGCCGCTTTGGCGATCGCAAGTTTTGTCTTCGGTGTGTCCGCCAATGCGTGCCAGTGCTCAACGGGCAGGTTGCCCTCGGCAAAACGAGCCCAACAAAGATTCAACCTCTTCCCCACGACATCATTTTGCGAGGATTTGAGCAGCGAATAGCCGGAACTCGTACGGCCCAGGTAGACTTTGAACGGTTCTCCGACGGCCGCGTAAGGGGCCAGTCTGCCGTGTATTGGTGGCTCAGTTGGTTGAAGCTCAAGCTCGACGCGGCCGTCCTCGTCACTGCGTTCGGTGGTAACCGTCACGATCTGCGCATTGACCACAAATACCGATCCCCTGAGGCGTTCGCTGATGCGTCGGTCTGAAGTCGAGATGGTCGCCTCCATTGCGGGCGCGAAGACGTCAGGGTCGATCCCGTCGTCAAAAAGCACTCGCATGGGCCCCGTGTAGGCCATAAGATTGGCTGCTGAGTCAGTGCTATTGGCAGGGCGGACGAGTGCGGACGTGGAGGCGTCACAACCCGCGAAGAAAAATGCACCAGCAAAAGACGCGACTCGAATTGGGGATGAGAACTGGGGCAAGGTTGCTCCGGCAAACCTAATCCGGGAATCGCTTGCGGTCGAGCCACCATCCGGACCAATTTGCCTTTTGATCCCAGTCCTGACTCTGCGGAGGCCGCCCCTGGCTGATGGCGACGACGCGGTAGATTGTCCGTAGAGGGACTAGGCTGCCGCCACTCAATGACGTAGACTTCTCCGCGCCGACCGCACCTGGGGCTGGGACCCAACGACGGCCAGCTCACGCGAAAGGTGAGCCAGTTCGCAAGCTTTGGAGGATGTTAGTGATGAAGCACAAGCCTTGGATGTTGCTCTCGGCCGTTGTAATTGGTGTTGGCGCTGCGGGTGTAACGCTGTGTCTCCCACGGTCGGAGGCTCTGGCAAAGCCGGCGCCAAAGGTGGCGAAGGTATCCACCCCGATGCTCAAGCGCGATGTGGTTCTTGCGCCCCAGGGACTCAGGTGGGGAACCTCATTTGCGTTGCTTGGCAAGGTCTACGATGACGCTTTCGACGCGGAATATGTCCCTATCTACAAGCGTACTGAACCGGGCCAGCAAATGCAGTTGCTAGATTCCGAACTCGCCGACAAAAAGAGCGTGATTCGCCGTAGCAAGATCGATTTTGGCAGTTCGCCAACTGGCGTCGATAGTGGGCCACTCAATGGCGAGTACGGGTACAATAACGGCGAGAGCATGGCGAAGGTCACGCTCAACGGTGGGACCCAAAGGTACTTCTTCTTCTACACGGATCGGCTGTGGAAGGTTTACGACGAATATAAGCTCGGGGGCAGCTCCAAGCTCGGGGCCACTTGGGAAGACGCCGTCAAGCGACTGGCTGAACTCTTTGGCGGATCTCCTGAAATGAAGGAGCCAGATGGCAGTGTTGGGCGCAATTTCGAGGAGGCAGTTTGGCAGACCTCGACCATGTACATTCGAGCCATCAATCGTAGCCACCAGAGTGTGGTTGCCGTTGTTTGGGCCGACAAAAGCACGCACGAGAAGCTAGGCACGCGTCGACCTGGAGCAAAATTGCCGAATCTACAGGCGATAGATTCGTCGGTGCGCGACGTGACGGCGCCTGATCCGAACATTAAGAAGCTTCGCACCGGCCCGGAAACGCCCGAAGATTCCAAGAAGAAGGCCGCACCGGCGAAGAAATAATCGTCGTCAGCAAGAGGCTGTGCTCGGAAAGCCATCCCCAATGCGCGGATGGCTTTCTTGACGACGCACCTGTTGAAGGTGTCGTCAGGCCAACTGTGGAGACGACGAGCGCTGACAACCGACGTCGTCGCTGCTGCTCGTGGTCACGCTGGGTCTTGGGGGTCGTTGGTCGACACCCTCCCATTCAGCGGCTCGATGAGTTTTGCACCATCCGGGATGAGTCGCCCAGAAGACCACTTGACGACCACGCCCGGCGCGAGCCGGCGGATAATTGGCAGAGCAAGTTCCTCGTGCAGGATGACACAAGCCGGGCTTCCAGCATAACGCCCGGCCCAATGCAGGAGAAGTTCATCTTCGCCTGCCTCCGCCATGTAGACCGCTCCACCATCTGCCGCGACGATGGGTGCTAGGGCCTCGGCGAGTGCCACTTGGATTTGCCCCGAGCGGTTCTTCATTGAGCGAGCAACAACCTATCACGGGCGCCATCGAGTTCGCGAGGGGGCACTCGTTGGTCTTTACTTTTGGGGCGGATTCGCAGCCAATGAACCAACATTTTGCTTTGCAAGTCAACTCTTGACGAGACAAACAAGCCGATAGGCGGGCCGAATCCACGGATGCAATAATGGATTGATTGATGCGTGGGCCCTGGCGCTCACAGAGTCGGATGCTATCGTCCCGCCCCACTGCTGGCCGGTCTAGGTCAGCCGCTCGTTGACGAGGAAAAATGGCCGTTCACATTCGCCTTGCCCGGCACGGTACGAAAAAGGCACCGTTCTATCGAATCGTTGTAACTGACCAGCGCAACGCTCGCGATGGCAGATTCATCGAGCACATCGGCTTGTACGATCCCCGCGAGGGAACCGGCAGGTTCAATGTTGATCATGGTCGATTCAGCTATTGGACGGAGCGTGGCGCTCAGGCTTCTCTCACAGTGAAGAGGCTTCTCAAGAACAACGCGGCTTCGACTTGAACGCGACTTGGACGCGGCAAAGCAGGTAAGTCGTGAAAGAACTTGTAACTACGATTGCCCGCGCGCTTGTCGATGAACCGGACGCGATTGAGGTGCGGCAGATCGAAGATGGCGCGCACACGCTCATCGAGCTTCGTGTGGCAAAAAGCGACATCGGTAAGGTCATCGGCAAAGACGGCAAGACCGCCCAGTCGATTCGAACCTTGATTGCGGCGGCGTCTCAAAAAGCCGGTCGCCGTGTGCACCTCGATATTCTCGACGGCGACTAGCCAGCGAAAGCGGCAGGCTGTCTTGGATTTCATAGAAGTCGCACGCATCATCAAGCCTCACGGCCTCACGGGGGACGTTGGGGTGTTGATGCATTGGGTCAGGAGTGAAGCCCTTTTGCTTGCGAAGAGGGCTCAGCTGCTGCATTCCGATGGCACGGTTGTGGAGCGCGACATCGTCCGAGTACGGCCTTTGGGGCGGGGGTACCTGGTCAAGTTCGCTGGGGTTGACGATTGCACGGCCGCCGAGACGCTTCGTGGCGCAAAGGTTTCGGTGGATCGGGCGCTGCTCCCACCACCCGAGCCGGGTGAAGCCATGTTGGCCGACCTGGTTGGTAAGCCGGTATTGGGGCCAGACTCGACGGTGCTTGGTACGGTCGTAGAAGTCGCCTCGTATCCTAGCGTGGATGCGCTCGTGATTAGGCTCGCTGACGGAAGCCGCGTCGAGCAGCCGCTCGTTGACGACTGGGTCGAACCCTTGGAACAAGGGGCTGTTCAAGTTCGGTTGCGTAGCCTCGACGGACTCGTAGGCTAGTGGCTGCGAACCCACCGCCATGAAGGATCTGGTGTCTTCTCCGAGCGAGGCGTACGCAGAGACCACACGCTTGGGCGTCGCGGTCGTGACGCTCTTTCCCGAGCTGTTCTTCACGTTTCTTCGGACGAGCTTCGTCAAGCGCGCCATTTCTGAAGACAAGCTTTCTGTTCACCTCGAATACCTACGCACTCACGGATTGGGCCGTCATCGAAGCGTCGACGATACTCCGTATGGAGGTGGCGCGGGCATGGTCATGCGGGTCGACTGTGTCATGAACGCGATTACGAGCGCGGAACGCAGCGCTGGGTTTCCCGTCAAAGCGCATCGGATATTGATGAGTCCGCAGGGGCAACCGTTCGATCAGGCTGCGGCGCAGCGCATTGCCAAACTGGGTCGTGTAGTGTTGGTTTGTGGACGCTATGAGGGTTTTGACGAGCGTGTACGCGAGTTCGTCGACGAAGAACTCTCACTTGGAGACTTCGTGTTGACCGGGGGCGAAATTCCTGCGATGGCCGTCATCGAAGCTTGCATCAGGATGCTGCCGGGAGTGCTTGGTAACGAACATTCGGCAAGCGACGAGTCGTTCAGCCCGCAATTGCAGGGGCGTCTCGAGTACCCCCAATACACTCGACCTGCCGAGTACGAAGGGATGGCTGTTCCAGACGTCCTCAAGAGCGGGGATCACCGACGCATCGAATCCTGGCGCCGCGATGAGTCGATGAAGCGAACCCAGCAGCGACGTCCGGACCTACTGGTGGCTTCCAAGGATGCGCCGCGGTCCGGTGAGTCGTGAGACGGGTTGCCGTCGCGCTGCTGCACTTCCCAGTGCTCGACCGAGCAGGGCAAGAAGTTACTACCGCGGTAACCAATCTCGACGTTCACGACATTGCACGCAGTGGATATACTTACGGGATTGAGCGCTATTTCGTGGTGCATCCGATTGCTGCCCAACGCGAGCTCGTCAACCGAGTACGCGAGCATTGGGTAACAGGATCGGGCCGCCTACGCATTCCAGATCGACAGGAACCGATGCGTGCGGTGCAGCCGGTATGCGATTTGGCTTCGGCTTGTGAGCTTTGGGCCGCAGGTGAACCGATGGAGCTTTGGACAACCAGCGCCAAAGTGGAAGATCAGAGCCTGGAGCATGCGTCCGCGCGTTCGCTGCTGCGCGGTGACGGACCAAAGGTATTACTGGTGTTTGGCACGGGTTGGGGCCTGTCACCGGTGGTTCACACCAGCAGCACGTGTCGATTGGCGCCCATACGCTCCCCACGTGCCGACGGTTTCAATCACTTGAGTGTTCGTGCTGCTGCGGCGATTCTGTTCGATCGTCTACTTGGTACCGAGCCCAGGCTCGAGGCGGGTCAGTTGTGACCGGCGACTCGTCGCTGCCTGAGGCGTCAAGAACGTGGGCTCTCAACGGCGTGACATGGCGACAGTTGGCCTATTGGGGGGCGCGGTTTGGGCCGAATCCGTGGCTTCAATACAGCCCCAGTTGGTTTGGTTTTGCATTCGGGTTGGCTCTTCAACGTGAACGCAAGGCGGTACGCCAGAACCTTCGGCGACTATTTGGCGCTCGCCCGGTTTGGGTCGAGGAGCGCGATATCCTTCGCACGTTCGTCGCTTACGCGCACTGCTTGGCCGAGTCACTCGGGTCAGCGCGCAAAGAGGGGCGCGAGGCGCAATGCGAGCTGTCGCATGAAGGTGAGCTCAAGGCGCTGTTGAACGGGCAACAAGGGTTCATTATCGGTACCGCGCACACCGGAGCGTGGGACGTGGCGGCGCAGTGCCTCATGGAACAATCGGGGCGCAAGGTCATCTTGGTGATGGATCGGGAGCCGGACGCACGTGCTCGCGCACTTCACGATGCTTTGCGTGGCAAGCGCGGTATCGAGGTCGCCCACGTAGGCGCCGATGCCCTCGAGGGGCTTTCGCTGCTACGGCACCTCAAGCAAGGCGGCGTCGTGGCCGTTCAGCTCGACCGATTTCCAGAGCGCAGTCGGAGCGTCCAAGTACGCCTCGGACGGGGGCCGTTTCAAATCCCACTTGGACCGTTCGTTCTTGCCTCCTTGGCTCAGGTGCCCCTCTTGCCGCTATTCGTGGCGCGACGCGGGTACTATCGATACGCAGTATCGATAGAAACAGCCATCCGGCTTCCGCGTCGCCTGTCGCCTGGCGAAGCGGAGGCCGCCGCTCAACGGGCCGCGCACCAGCTGGAGGCGTTTTTGCTGGATAATCCCGAGCAGTGGTTCAACTTTGACCTTCACGCCGCCGAGCTGCCTGTGCCGTGTGGGCCCTGACCGCTCTTCGACCCCCTCAGCATTGGATCCATCGAGCCATGAAAGTATATGTCGGAAAGGCCAAACTCATCGGCCCGATTAGTCGCTACGCGGGACGCTTCAATTTCTTGGAGGTCGGTGCTGAGCCCGGGCGATGCCCACGCCCGGCGGTCTTGAGACAGTGGCGTGGATTCGTGCCGAAAGAGTTCGTCTTTTCAGTCCGGTTGGCGCGCGCGGTAGGTGCTTTTGATAGTGGCGCTGAGGAAGCAATCGCATTCGGGCTCAAGGCAGCCGAGGCATTGGATGCACGTTGGTTGCTGGTACAAACGCCCGCTTCCTTTGGGCCAGGACAGCGCAATCGAGACCGGCTGAAGAAGCTGTTTGAGCGCCTGCTTCTGTCCGGGCGTCACGTCGCATGGGATCCCCGTGGGGTCTGGGAGGAAGCCGAGGTGCTGCCCCTCATCTCCGAGGTGGATGTGCAGTGGGCACGCGATGCCTCTCGTTACGAGATGGTCGAAGAGCAGCTCGCGTATGTCCGCATCCCTGCATTGGGTACGGCTGCCCGTGTGGGTCTTGGTTTGGCTGAGCGCGCTGGCGAGAACCTCCGTGGCTTCGAGGAAGCATATGTCGTTATCGAGGGGGAGGGGGCTGGGCGAGCCGTGCAGATCATTCGCGAGATTGCGAATCAACCGGTAGGTGACGGCGAGTTGGTGGGTGACGACGGCGTCGAGGAGCTGCACGAGGGCAAACACCATCGTGGTAGCGTCGCGGGCGGCCACGACGATGAGTTTGAAGACGACGAATTCGAAGCCGACGACTCAGAAGTTCCAGATTCACAAGACGATGACAACGATGACGATGATGGCAGTGACGGGATCGGCGACGATGACGACGATGACGACGATGACGAAGACGACGAACCCGACGAACCCGAGGATCCGGAGATGCTGAAGCCCGACATCATTGACGACAGTGATTTGCCCTGGGCACCGGGCAAGAAGGGCAAGAGTTCACGGTGAGCGCACTTCGGTTTGCTGCAATCTCTAACGATCCGATAGCCGAACAGGCCGCCGGGGAATCGCTGCTTGTTGGCAGTTCGGCCTTGTCTGCCGTACTGGCTGGCTTTTTTGCCGCTGCTGGTGCAAATGCTGGAGTACTATTAGGTCCAATTTCGATCCTCGTTGCTGGTGTTGGCTCGGGCGTTCGCGCGTTCGATGGCAGGTTGAGGCAGCCAGGGTTGGGCACCAAGCGACCGCGTGGCTTTCGTGACGAAGATCCGGTGCCAGATGCGGCTTACGTGGCCGTGCCAGGTGCTGTCGCTGCTGTGGCGGTGGCTCAAGCTTACGGCGAAGAACGAGCTCTCGGGTCGACGGTCAAGTATGGGGTTCAAAGTGCGCAGCGGGCCGGGGCGGAAGCTCGCGTCGAAATCCTAAAGGTGGTTCGTGGCATGGGGGCAGCTGCGTTCTCTGATCCGGCCTTTGTGCGTCCGTTGCTGCACGTTGCCGGTGCCAGCGAAGGCGGCCTGCTGACATCCATGGACTTTGCCGCCGTACCGACAGATATCGACGTACCTGCTGCAGCTCACCCAGATGTGCTTGGGTGGTTCGAGACACCTTGGGCAAACGATAGCGTTATTCCGCCAGACGCCCGAGCAAGCGAGCCAAATATCCCACAAATGGCGGTAGTTGCCTTTGATGCTCGCGGGGTAGCAGCGGCGATCAGCTACCAACGAGTGCGCGACGGGGTAGGGATCGACGAGCTAGAGCTCGAAGCCCCGCGTGCCGCCATACCGGTGTTGCGCGGAGTCACTCGCATTGCACCCGGCGAGCGGATTGCCTGTCCCGTGAGTATCGCGTTACGTTTCGACGGCGGGCGTCCGGTCGAAGTTGTAGCGTCACCGAGCGCGCTTCGCCTTGGCGCCGAGCAACTAGAGTCGCCTCAATTGGCGATCCGCCGAGATCACTCGACGCGTTTAGTGACCATCAGCCGCCGTTGACGACGAGACGACTTAAGCGCGCAACTGGTGCGCGCTTCGAGTCCCTCGATTAGCGTCACAGCGACTTGTCCCGCACCGAATCGCGACGTGCCGACAAAATGACTAATGTCAAACAACGCGAATGCGATGTCGAGCTCCATCAATCTGAGAACTTCAGCTGAGTTTGACGCCGTGTTGCTTGGCAAATGCCAAGAGTCCGACCTTGTCGACCGTGCGGATCTCGCGCGTGGTCAGCTTGACGGAGAGGTATCGCTTCAACTCCGGAACCCATAGACGACGTTCCTGAACGTTGACGTTCTGCCAACGCCCCGTCTTGATGTTGGAGTGAGAGACGTTGTTGGCCTTGAGGCAGCGCTTGCCGGTGATCTCGCTTCTTGCCATTTTAGCGGGGCGGACCCTAGCTCAGACCTGGCCCAGGTTCAAGGCTTTGGCCAACTAGTCGGCAAAATGTTCAGCCATGGGCTCGCGTTCAGCGATCGGCCAGTGCGGCTAGGGGCGATCGATACGGGCGAGCGCTGTCACCAGCTCTGCACAAAAACTCCGGGCGTAGACGGCGCCCGGAGTGAGATCCAGGCTAGACTCATGCATATAGAGGCCGCGCGATAGCTCGATTTGCATGGCGTGCCAGCCGTGGAGCGGCCGCCCGTAGTGGCCTGTCGTGTGCCCGCCGCGATAGGGCTGGTCGTGTCGCAACGACCAGCCGAACTGAGTCGCCAAGATTTCCGTCACCTTCAGTACCGACTCGGAACAGGTGGTCTTCCCCCGAGTGCCCGGAACGACATCGGCACGTGCGCGCCCGGCGTCGGCTGTGCCTGGCTTGCCGCGACTTGGCATTGAATGGGCGCTTAGCAAGATGGCGTAACCAAATTCCTGGCGAAGCTCCTCGAGCAGAGTTGACACTGCCGCGTGGTAAGGCCGGTAGAAATCGTCGCGCCGGCGACTGAGCTCGGTGGGTGGCAATGGCGATGATAGTGCCGCGTCCCCGTCTGACGTTCTGCGCCAAATGAACCCATGCGGTGCACCATCGCCTTCAGCCCCAGCCACGCTCAACCGATCGATGTCGGTCTCGGCTCGGTTGAGATCACAGACGTAGCGGCTTAGATTGGCCACGATCAGGGTGGCTCCGAGATCTGGAGCGTCGCGATAGAGTTGGTCGACGTAAAGATCAGCGTCGCGCACGATCGAGCGCAGGGGTGCAACGGACCAAGCTGACGAAACGGGATCGAGTCCAAGTCCTGAGTGAGGAACCTCCACTAGGACCGGCTTTCGGGGGCCCCGCGGCGACTCGATGCGGTACGTCACGACGAAAGACATAACACGGCTCCACCGCCGGGGCGGAATTGAAGTGGGGCTGAGCGCATTGTACGGTACCTCGTCGTGCAAGCGGGGCGAGTTGCTAACTTTTGGGCCGGACAAGCGGATCAGGGATGGCGTGGGCGAGACGTGGCAATAAGGAAGAGAGGGGCAAGTCTTTCTAGGTGGCCTGCTCGGTGTGGCGACGTCGTGGCGCAGGCATACGGTGGGTTACAGAGTGAGACCGACAGCATTACGCCCGTGGATGCGCCTTGTCGTAAGCCTTCCTGACGTGCTCATGACTCACGTGAGTGTAGATCTCGGTCGTGGAAATATCCGCGTGGCCGAGCAACATTTGCACGGTGCGCAGATCGGCTCCGCCCACGAGCAGGTGGGTCGCGAATGAATGTCGCATTTGGTGCGGGTAGATCCGACCGCGCAGACCGAGTGCACGCCCGTAGGTGCCGATGATCTTCCAGAATCCCTGACGGGTGAGGGCACCACCACGCGGAGAAGGGAAGAGTAGGACCGTATTGGGGGACTTTGATTGGGCGCGGGCTTCGAGGTAACTACGCAGCCACTCGAGGGCTTGCTCACCGATGGGAACTAGTCGTCGCTTCTGGCCTTTGCCCAATGCAGTAACGATGCCACGCCGGAGATCGATGTCGCCGAGCTCGAGCCGCACTAGTTCGCTGACCCGCAGCCCGCACGCGTAGGCGAGACCTATCATGGATCGGTCTCGCAAGCCACGATACGTCTTAATATCTGGAGCCAAAATCAATTCAAGCACGTCGCGTTCGCTCAACGTTTTGGGCAATTTGCGGCCGACCTTTGGACGCGTAGCTTGTGCCGTCGGATCGCGCGCGATGATTCCTTCACGCGCGAGGAACTTCACCCAACCGCGCGCGGCCGATAGGTGTCGAGCGAGACTTCTGGCCGAGAGCCCAGCGCGCGTGAGCGACCCGAGCCAGTCACTGACAAGATCCAAATGCAGTTGGTCGGGCTCGCTTTTGCCAAGTAACTCAGCGTACGTGACGAGTTTGGCGAGATCGCGCGCATAGGCCAAAAGAGTGTTGGGCGACAGGGCTCGCTCGACTCGAAGTTGGTCGAGATAGATATCGACATACGGGTCAAGCGCCATGCTGTAACGATAGGGCAAGCACGCGTGGGTGGCACGAAACTGACCTAACGGGCCGCCTCGACCAAACTTCGGAGCAGTGGTTCCGGATCGTCCTGGCGCATCAGGACCTCTCCGACGAGCGCGCCGTCTGCGCCATTGTCGCGGATTCGAGCGATATCTGCCGGACTGGCTAGCCCAGAGAGGTGAAGCTTAGCGATGTGCTTAGGTAAGTTGGCAAGCACCCGGGCCGCTTGTTCGGGATGCATCGCCAGTGTGTCCAGATCGCGCGCATTGACCCCAATGGTCGTGGCACCAACAGCGATTGCCCTTTGGGCCTCGTCCTCGGTACTAACCTCCACAAGTGCAAGCAGCCCGCGCGCCTCGGCCGCTTGGAATAGGTGCTCCAAGGCATCGTCGTCGAGACAGCGCACAATGAGCAGCACTGCGTCGGCGCCGTACGCACGTGCGCAATCGAGTTGGGCCTCGTCGATCACGAACTCCTTGCACAAGAGCGGGATTTTTGCCGCGCTTCGGGCTTGGGAGAGGTGCTCGTAACTCCCATCGAAAAAGTGTGTATCGCACAGGACGCTGGCCATGCTGGCTCCGGCCCGGTCGTACGCGGCCGCTCGTTCTGCTACGGAGAGTTTGGTCGAAAGTGCGCCCGCGGAGGGCGAGCGCAGTTTGATTTCAGCCAAAATGCGCAAGGGCTGACCATCTGTCCGTTCCAGCGTGACCTCTCGTAGTGCTGGCGGCGTAGGCAACCGCCGAGCGCGGAGCTCGGGGATCTCGGAACGTTTTTGCTGAAGGATCTGGTCGAGATTGCCCATGGTTCAATTGCGGCTGGCAGCCTGCGCGGACTTGGTAGCAATGCACCACTCCTTCAGCTTGCCGAGCGCGGCACCCGTTGCGATGGCTTGACGGGCCTTGTCCGTTGCAGCCTTTGGCTCGAACCCTTCTGCGACTACCAGTGCGGCCGCCGCGTTCAGAACGATGGCATCCGTCGCCGGATGCGGTTGCCCGCTGAGAATGGCTTCCAAGGCTCGAGCATTGTGGGCCGCATCGCCACCCGCGATGGCCCCAGCGGTGCTGCAGTTGATACCAAAGTCTTCCGGGGTGATTTCGAGTTCGGTAACGCCGGCGTGAGTCACTTCGCTGACGAGAGTGGGCCCAAAAGGGCTCACCTCGTCGAGACCGTCGCGGCCAAACACTACCCAGGCCCGGTCTGTGCCTAGTTGGCGCAGAGTCTGCCCGAGGACGGGGCGAATTTCGTTGGAGAACGCGCCTAAGAGTTGATGCGTAGCACCGGCCGGGTTGGCAAGTGGACCAAGACAATTGAAGATCGTTCGTACGCCAAGTTCGCGGCGGACAGGCATGGCGTGGCGCATCGCCGGGTGATGCATTGGCGCCAACATGAACGATATTCCGACGCTCTTCAGGATGTTCGAAGTATTGGCGGCATCAAGCGCCAAAACGACGCCAAGTTGCTCGAGCACGTCGGCACTTCCGGCACGGCTCGAAACAGCACGATTCCCATGCTTGGCGACGACGATTCCCGTGGAGGCAGCGATGATGGCGGCCGCGGTCGAGAGATTGAGCGTACCTTGCCCGTCGCCGCCCGTTCCGCAAGTGTCAAGCACGCGAACGAAAGCGTGCTCGACGCGCAACATCGCGGCGCGCATCGAATCGGCGGCCGCCGCAATGACCTCGGGAGTTTCGCCGCGAAGGCGCAATGCCATGAGAAAGCCGGCGATTTGGGCTTGGGTCCAAGTGCCAGCGAGGACTGCGTCAAAGGCATTTCGCGCCAAAGATGCCGATAACCCACTTGGCGATTCAATGGATTTAAGAACTTCGGCGAAAGTTGGCGGAACGGTGTTCATCGGTGGACGCCTTTGCGATTGATGCGGCTCAGAGTGCGTTGACCCAATTCGAGACGAGACGCATGCCTTGCTCGGTCAAGAATGATTCGGGGTGAAATTGCACCCCTTCGATCGGTAGCGTGCGATGACGCAACGCCATGAGTTCACCATCGGTCGTGCGGGCGCTCACTTCAAGGCAGCTCGGCATGCTCGATTCTTCGACGATGAGCGAATGGTAGCGCGTTGCTTCAAAGGGATTAGGCATGTCTTTGAAGATAGTTCGCCCATCATGTTCCACGAGCGAAGTCTTGCCGTGCATGAGTCGTGGCGCTCGGATGACATTGCCCCCGAAGCTCTGACCAATTGACTGATGACCCAGGCAGACCCCCAGGATGGGAATCGTTTCGCCGAGTTCCGCGATCGTGGACAGGGTAATTCCCGCGTCATCTGGGGTCCCCGGGCCCGGCGAAAGCAAGAGGCCGCTTGGCAAAAGGTCCTGGATTTGTCCGACGGTGACTCGGTCGTTCAAGAACACCGTGGCAACCACCCCGAGTGACTCGACGTACTGGACCAGGTTGTAGGTGAACGAATCGTAGTTGTCGATGACGACGACTTGTTTCGGCACGCGTGGAGGTTAGGTCCCACTTTGCGATCGGTCAACGCGGGAGGTGGGGCCCTGAGCGTGAAATTTCTGGTTTGTTCGACGAAGCAGCTACGCTCTGCCTTATGACCGATCGACGCCGCCACCCCCGACTTCGGGTTGACCTGTTCTTCAACAAGTTCCTCGACGGCCACCCGTACCTTTGCCGTGCGGTTGACCTTTCGGAGAAGGGCCTCCTGGCTGTCACCTACACAGAACCAGAGATCTTCGCGGAATCCTTCCCATTGGAACTTCGGCTACCTGGTCAGAAGCGTTCGGTTTGGGTTTGGGCCAGGACGGTTCGCCGTACGACTAAGGGGCATGCCATCGAGTTCGTGCGGATGGACCCGAGGGATCGTCGCGACCTCGACTCCCACCTCGACTTGAAAGTGGCCTAGGACGACAAGCCAACTCGCCGGGTGAGTCGGGCTACGAAAAGCTGGCAGCTGGCCGGTTTTCTGCGATTTCAGTCTTGCGGTATGCGCCGTCGTCCGGTACCGTCCCCGCACCCCTCGACTAGGCGCACTCACACCGGTGCGTGCGCCGGATCCAAGACGCGATGACTGACCAAAAACCGAAGATCGATCTGAAGTCCCGCCTCGGCAAGAAGACCGTCAGCTCTCCCAGTGGGCACTCGATTCCGCCGCCTGCCGGCATGCGGCCCGGTGGGGGGATCCCCGCGCCTCCGTTTGGGAGTCGACCTGCGCCCGCCGATCCATCGAACCCGTATTCAATGATGGACGCGACTAGTGCGCCAGTTCAGCCCAGACCCCAAGCCATCAAGATCGAGATGAGCGAGGAGGTTCGGCACGAGCAACGCAAACAGGGTAGGAAATTTATCTGGTTTGCCGTGGCATCGGCACTGGTGGGTGGCGTCCTCGGTTACGCAATTGGTAGCGGGCACGAGCGAGGCAAGGTCGCTGACCAGGCGCTCCGCGATGCCGGCGAGCTTGCGAAAGAGGTCAAGGACGCGATGGCAGTCGCGGAAACCCTGGCCGATACGATAAAGTCTGCGAAAGACAAACTTGGCAGCGGAAAGTTTCCCGACGAAGAGATTTCCAAACTTGGGGCACTGCGCGTCCCGTTTGGTGGCGACAAGCTGGGTGGGCGCAATATCGGTCGTTTCAAGAAAGACGTCTCGAGCGGCCTTCTGGCGCTCACCGGGCAGGCCGAGAAGGTCAATGACAGTACCGAAACGATTCAACGCGTCCTCGGCGGGTCGCGCAAATCGCTCAACGATGTATTTCAGCAGGGTGCCACGCCCAAAGTCTACTGGGCAGCCGTTGCCGAGGGTGGGCCACACGGGCCAATGTTGAACATGCTTGCAGTCCCAGAACCGTTCCTACTGAAGGTGGAAAAGGGCGGTTGGCCCGACAGCGTCAAGTTCAAGATCGAAGGCAAGGAAGTTAGCGTGAAGCGCTACACCAAGGGCGATCCGCAAGGCAACGACCCGCTCTATATCCCGGTCGATCCGACCTCTCAGGCTGGCGTCTGCCCGCAAGACGTCGTCGTCCGTGTGGTTCGCCAGCTCTCGGATCTCGAAGGACAGCTGCGCGGCATCAAGGATCCCGGCGGTCACGAGGAAACTGGGATTATCGATGCCGGTCGCGCCATTGAGGAGAAACTGCGCGCTATTGGTACCCCGGGCTGAGGCGTAGGCCCCGTAATTGGGTTTGGCACTTTACCGAAAGTTCGTGTCGCCGAAAACCCGCTGCACCTCACGGCGCCGCGGGTTTTCCGCATCTGGGTTGCACAGATCTACATTCGCGATCGTTGGCTCAGCACAAGGCAACCACGTGGCCACTTAGCAGCACGCTACGGAAGCTCACCGTTCGACTTGGCCCGGATCGACCTTGGAGAAACCGATTCGAGCGCGAGCGGACGGCGTACGATTTCGACTCTGGAAATGTGCCGCTCGTCGGCGTCGCGAATGACGAAATCAAGCCCGTACTCGCTTATCCGCGCCCCCACAGGTGGCACGCGACCAACGCGTGACACCAGGAGCCCGCCTAGTGAATTGTAGTCGCCGTTGTCGGGTAGTTCTGTAGCGAGGTAGCGGCTCAAATCGACGACGGAAACCGTAGCATCTACCATCAAGCGCCCCTCGCCAAGCTCCACGATTGGCGGCTCGGCTTCGTCGTGTTCGTCGCGAATATCGCCGACGATGCGTTCAAGTAGGTCTTCCAGCGAAACAATCCCGCTCAACCCGCCAAACTCGTCGACGACTATGGCGAGGTGTTGGCGCTTCTGGCGCATTTCATACAGCACACTTCGGCTGCTTTGGGCTTCCGAAACGAAGAGAACTGGGCGGTGAAGGAGTGGTTCGATGTCGAGACGTTCGAGCTCGTCGGGCGCAGCTGCGTGGGGCAGGAAGTCTTTGACATGCAGGATCCCGACGACGTTGTCGATGCGTTCGTCGTAGACCGGGTACCGCGAGTGCTTCTCCTCGACAAGGACGCGCAGCAAGTCTCTCGGATCCGTTCCCAACTCTAGAGATGTGACGCGCGTTCGCGGGATCATAATGTCGCGCGCAGTCAAGTCGCCGAACTCGAGGACGTTGTGAATCATTTCAGCTTCGTCGTGCGCGATGGTGCCGCGACGTTCGCCGTCTTCCACGATCAGATTCACTTCTTGGTCGGTCACATCCGCCCGCGCAGCGGGCTCTGGCAAGGCAAAGCGCACGAGATCCCCGAACCACGCCGCAGGTGACGCCAACGGGATTGCGAGCAACTCGATGGGGCGCAACGCACGAATTAGCGCCGGCGCAGCACGTTCAGCAGCTCGCGAGACGAAGGCCTTGGAGATTTCTGCTGGAAGACTAAACGACCAAATGGCGGCCAGTGCCGCAAGCAGGATCCGAAGCAGTTCATCGACGCCCCGAATTGCATCGTGAAAGAGCAGCGCGCTCGTGACGATTCCGGTGACACGGGCAACCATCCAGCGCGCCTCGATGGTCGGGCCCATCCGAACGTATCTGCGGAGGGCAACGGCCGATCGCTTGGGAAGCACGTCGCAAAGCGCCTGGCGTCGTGCTTCGGACATGGCCGCGACAGACGCGCTTGCAGCTGCGAAGAGTGCTGCACTCGAGGCTGGTAGAGCAGCAAGCAAGAAACTTGGTAGCGAGCTTTCCGTAGACAGTCCTTTGGGCTTTTGCGCGAGTCCCCGCGTCGTTCAAGCATATGTAACGGAGAGCCGCCCCTCGTGGCAACTTGGGTTCCGACTTGGCCCGGGTCGACCGTTAGGCGGGTGCACCTTCCGGCTCGTTTTTGCGACTAAGCAATGGTTGCGTTGAGGCGAACGCCCGGCAAATCCTCACCGCTGGCAACCAAACCCGCGGACGACTCGCGAGGTACCGTCGGTCTCGGTGCATCCGAGCGCGACAAGTGAATCGTCCTCAGCGAGCCACGCAGCCGTGACGCTTTCATCGAACGAAATGTTGTTATCCGATCCGTCATGAAAGTGTTCAGGTCTGAGTTGTTGCCCCCACCTCGCACGAAGTACACCTTCAGAAGTGAGTTGGCGTGTTGGCATGGTGCGTTTGACGACTCTTGTTAGATCAAGAAGTTGAGGGATCACAGTTGTGGGCCAGGGGCTGGCCTCCGCAAGCTTGAAGCACCCGCTCGATGTGCGACAGAGCGCGGCTAGGTGCGCTGGCATACCCAATCTCGCACCAAGGTCACGCGCAAGCGAGCGTACATAGTAGCCTTTCGATACGGAAAGGCTGAGGGTTACTTCATCATCCGATTGCGCCAGAACCAGAAGTTCATGCACTCGCACGGGGCGTGCCGGAATATCGACTGACTCGCCACGACGATGTTTCTTGTAGGCTCGGACACCATCCTGCTTGATGGCGCTAACGCGCGGTGGGACCTGCTCGCGTCGATTTCGCTCGAAATCAAGGGCGGTTTCCAGTTGGAAACATGTCAGCCAGCCGCGCACGACAGGACGAACGTCGATCGGGATCCCTTGTGCATCATCACTGTCAGTCGTTGAACCAAACCGAACCGTCGCACGATAAGATTTCTCCTCCAGAGTCAACAACGCACTGAGTTTTGTGGCTTCCTCGACGAGTAGCAGCAGTACTCCACTAGCCATGGGGTCAAGTGTTCCAGCGTGGCCGATCGTTCGCGTCCCAAACAGACGTCGCGCTTGCGCGACGACATCATGGCTCGACGGCCCGCTTGGCTTGTTGACTACCAGAACGCCGCTAGCTTGAATATTCATGAACGACTGCCAGTTTGTCGGGAAAACAATGGTCTGTTTGGGAATGTTCTGTTTGGGGGCAGCATGCAGCCACTTCGGTAGACCAGGTTGGTCCGCTGGCCGCCAGATGCAATGTCCCAAGCCGAGCGCTGTGTATGTGGCGGTTGTTGACGACAGCCCGAACCTCGAACCCGGGCGTTGGTTCTACTGTAATGAATCCGCACGGTACAGCCGAATGGGTGCGCACATGCAAGAGCATCACCGCGGAGGGTAATCTGTTGGCGGCACATGCCGTACTTCCTCAGGATGATCTCCAGGTTTGCCTCTCGCCGCACAGGGAACAAAGCGGCTACTATCAAAGGATCATGGCGTTGTCGCGCGCCAACGCGGAAATTCGTGTAGGCCGGTACTTGCTCGGGGAGCGTCTCGGAGCAGGTGGCATGGCTGAGGTGTTCGTTGCGCATGGCGCCGAGGGCGCCATTGCCGGCCGGAGGTTTGCGATCAAACGCATCTTGCCGCAACTCGCGAAAGACCAGCGGTTCGTTGCCATGTTTTGCGACGAGGGGCGGATCTGTTCAGCGTTGCAGCATCCCAACATCGTGCAAGTCGTGGACTTTGGGGAACACGATGGGGATCTGTTCATGGCCATGGAGTTCGTGGACGGGATCTCGGGTGCTCGATTGTTGCGAGCGGTGGCTGCTCGAGGTCGACGCGTCCCAGTCCCCGTCGCTTGCTACATTGCTCGCAACGTTCTCGAAGCACTGGCTTTCGCACATGAAGCGAAAGACGAGCATGGTCGTCCGCTCCGCATCGTGCATCGTGACGTGTCCCCCGGCAATATCCTCCTTAGCAAACGTGGTGAGGTGAAGCTCGCCGATTTTGGCATTGTCCGCAGTGAGTTCATCGCCAGGCGCACCTATCCAGGCGAACTCAAGGGCAAGATCGGCTACATGTCACCGGAACAAGTCGTGGGCGCCGATGTCGACCCACGCAGCGACTTGTTTGCATTGGGCATCGTACTGGCGGAGCTCCTGCTCACCCGTCCGTTGTTTCCTGGCAAGAGTGAAATGGAGGTGCTGACTCGCATCTACGAAGCCGATTTGCGAGTTCTGGAGCACCACGCCGACACGCTTCCGAAGCAACTGGTCGACCTGCTCACGTGGACGTTACGCCGTCGCGTGCAGGAACGCCCGAATTCTGCGCGTGAGTTGGCTGATGCGCTCGACGCGTTCGTGCGCGCCGAGTCTGCTGCGCTGGACTCTGCCGGTTTGGTCGAATGGATGCTGGCTGAGGAACTCTTGGCAGCTCAGAGTGGGCTGCGAGCTGCAACGCCTTCACCGGAAGCCGCACGTGGTGCCAGACAATCAGAAGCAGAGCGTCAGCGCTCCGGTGAGCGTCAAAGCCTTTCACCCCGCTCGACGCTACCAATGAAGGGTCGGCCGCGGACACTCTACCGCATCCGCATGCCTAATGGCGACGTACTAGGTCCAATGGGTCCAGTCGAACTCGTCGACGGCTTTGCGACGCGCCGATACTCCCTCGACGTTGTCGTTATCAAGAATGACGAAAGGCCAAAGTCTGCTCGGGTGCTCGGTGAACTCCGAAGCATCGTGGCGCTCGAGTCTTGGATCGACGAAGTTTTGGGGGCGAGGCATTTGGTGCGTGTCGGCTTGGACCGAACGCGCCTACCAAGCTTTCTCTATGGCCTAGTGCAACGGCGCGAAACCGGTGTGATTCTGCTGAAAGACGGTACCCGGCGTCTCGCCATCACATTCAACGATGGTGCCCCCGTGGGTGCAGTTTCGTCCGATCGCGATCTGTTGCTGGGAGCGCGACTTCTCCAGGAAGGTTTACTGAGCGAGGAGCGCCTTCATGATGCGATGGCGACGCTAGTCGAAGCGCCAACCTTGCCGACTTCGGGTGTCGGACGACTTGGTGATCTGCTCATCGAGCAGCGATGGATAGAACCCAGTGAGCTCCTGAGAGTCCTCGTGACACAGCTGGAAACTCGCTTCTTGGGACTTGGTAAATGGGAAGCTGGCGAGGTCTGCTTTGTCTCGGGTAGCGAATACGTGCGTGGTCAATTGGAAACAGTCACCCCACCCTTACATTTGGTGACAAAAGCCATTCGTGAGGGCTTTTCCGGCCGCGAGTTGGCTCGAATCCTATCGTCTTTGGGCGACAATCCGATCGCTAGGAATCCTTGTGTTTCAACTCAAATCACACAGCTAGGTTTGAACATCGAAGAAGTCGACGCTCTTGAGCGCGTCATTGGAACCCGCTCGCTTGGACGGTTTCTGGCAGAATCGGTGACGCGAAATGGTCCCAAGCCAGACGACATTTTGCGCGCCGTGTTCGTTGGAATGAGCGCAGGTATTCTCGTGAGCCCGGGTTGGCCTTGGCGCTAGTTCGACTCAAACTCTTGGCGTAAAGTGCGAACAATGCTGGTCGTTACGGTGTCGCGATGTGGGTTGGACAGGTGTCGACGTACGGCGCCAAGATCGATCGGTTTGCGCAGCGCTCCGCAGCCGGAGGCGCGAATATAGTCAGCGGTATCCTTGCTCAGTGTACCACCAGTCACGAACAAGAATCGACTCGCCACATCAGGCCGCGCATCACAAATGCGCAGATGAAGCGTAGTACCATCAGCACCGGGTAGCATCAGATCGCACACTACTAAATCGGGCAAGTAGTTCCGATCGTGCAGCAGGATTTCTGCTTCGGAAGCGGTATTCGCTTCTCGCACATGATGCGGCTTGAGCGCGCGGCGTGCCGCACGACTAAATACTGGGTCGTCGTCGACGACTAGTACCTGCCTCAAGACCGGACCTTCGACGACCTCAGCGGCGTGCAGCGCAGCGGGCGATTGGCTCGGGTCGAGCGCGCCAAACGCTGGTAGGATGACGCGGTAGCGTGTTCCGCTCGGCTCGATCGAGACCAGTTCGACATGACCGCCGTGCGCCAAAACGACATCCCCAAGCAGCTTGATGACAAGGCGTCGGCGTTCATCAGTGGAACCCTCGGCAAAGGGTCGGCGCTCGAAGTCTCGCAAGAGCAAGCCGTCGAGCCCCGGCCCGACATCATCAACTGAGAGTACCACGCGGTTGCCCTCGCTTGCGGTGCGCACCAGCACTCTTGGTGTACCCCGGACATGCTCGGCTCGGTCGCGCGCCAGCGCCAAGAGGTCGGAAACTACCTGAAGTAGCGACTCACGGTGACCGGAGACATAACCACCATCAGCCAGCTGCATTTCAAGGATAATTCCGTGTTCCTCGAATCCTGGGCGTGCAACGAGACATGCCGTGCGCGCCAATTCGCCGACGTCTATGGCGACCGGCGCAAGGTCTCTTTGACCCATGCGCGTGAGTTGATCCGTCGTTTCGCGCAACCTTGCGACTGTCGCACAGATTTCCTCTGTCAGTTCTGCTAGCTCGGCGGCGGCACCGCCAAGGGGTGTATCGGCACCATCAGAGAAGATTTGCAGATCGCTAATGATACGCCGCTGCTCTTCGAGCTGCAGCGACAGCGCTCCGACGGGACCCTCCAACTCGTGTCCGACGCTTGCGCCGAACAGTGTCGCGCCAACAGGATGGTTCTGGTGGAACGGCTGCTGCCCTTGTCCCGGGGCTTGGTCGCCAACGGCTGTTGACTGACTTGCCAAGGCTGGGCCAACCAGGGCGGCGACGGATTCGACAAAGAGCGTCGTCTCTTCGTCGATGGTGGCTTGAGGCGGAAATAACAAAACGAATGCCCCAAGCATTGTTCGGCGCTGTGTCAGTGGCACAGCGAGAGCGGATGTACAGCCAAGCGCCGCAATTTCGCCGGCGTTTGTCAGGCCTAGCCGTTCGACGCGCACGTCGGGTAGACGTAACGTGCGCCGTTCCTCGATGGCTCGCGCGGCAATGCTGTTTACGGCGTCGCGGATTGACGTTGGATCGTGTGGCCCATTGAAGCCGTGCTCGGCGACAACCTCGAGATGCTTGCCGGCGAGGACGGCAATGCCTGCACGCGCAGCGGTTGGCCCAAACAGGTGATCGAGGGCATCGGCAAGCAACCCGCCAGTGGAGGAGCCCGTGAGGCGCGATGCCAGACTGTGCAGCGCATCGATACGAAGGCGGTGCACATTCGTGGGCATCAGACCGTTCCTTGAGGGCTGTTCGGCGCCGCTGCGTGCGCCGGGTGGCAGAAGCCGCCAGAGCTACGCTCCCAGTCGGCGCCCAGGGCGAACAACGTTTCTTCACGGAATGGTGGCGCCAATAGCTGCAGCCCGACCGGCAATGCGGGGCGATCAGTTGTTGCCTTGGTCATGGGCGCAGGCAGACTTATCGCGCAAAGTCCGGCCAAGTTGCAGGGCAGGGTGTAGATGTCCTCAAGATACATCGCGAGCGGATCGTCGGTTTTTGCCCCTAGAGGAAATGCCGGGGTCGGACTCGTCGGTGTGACGATGGCATCTACTTGAGTGAACGCGTGTTGGAAGTCGCGGACGATGAGCGTTCGCGCTTGTTGCGCTTTGCGATAATATGCGTCGTAGTAGCCCGCACTAAGCACATACGTACCGAGCAAGATCCGGCGCTTAACTTCTTTGCCGAATCCGGTGTCTCGCGTAGCACCATATAGCGTACCGAGGTCGCTGCGAGGTGGCTCTACACGCAAACCAAATCGTACCCCGTCGAAGCGCGCCAAATTCGCGGATGCTTCTGCCGTAGCTAGAATGTAGTACGTGGCAATGCCATAACGTGTGTGCGGCAGACTTACCGGCACGATCTCGCACCCAGCATTGCGATAGTGGTGCAAGACGTGTTCAATACTCGCACGAATGTCCGGATCAAGGCCTTCGGCAAAGTACTCTGCTGGTACCCCGAGCCGCAAACCACGAACGTCACGCTGACAAGCTTGCTCGTAGTCAGCAACCGGTACAGTTGAGCAGGTTGAATCTCGCGGATCGGCGCCGGCGATGACGGAAAGGATCCGCGCTGCACTAGCAACATCGCGCGAGAACGGACCGATTTGATCCAGACTCGACGCGTAAGCGACCAACCCGTAGCGCGACACACGACCGTAGCTCGGTTTTAGCCCCACAACACCACAAAGGCCTGCAGGTTGCCGAATCGAGCCTCCGGTGTCGCTTCCAAGGGACACCGGAGTCATCGCCGCGGCCACGGCTACGGCGCTCCCGCCGCTCGACCCGCCACTAATACGGGCAGGGTCCCAAGGATTAAGTGCGGGGCCATAGGCACTCGATTCGTTGGACGACCCCATGGCAAACTCGTCCATGTTCGTCTTGCCGACGATCACTGCGTCCGCGGCGCGAAGCCGCAAGATCACCGTTGCGTCGAAGGGCGAGCGCCAGCCTGTCTCAGGATCCGGCTTACCCTTTTCTGTCTTGGTGAGGATGCGCGAGCCACAGGTCGTTGGGAAGTCGACCGTACAGATGACGTCTTTGATCCCAATCGGAACACCTGCGAGCAAGCCGAGTGTTTCGCCGCGTGCGCGACGAGCGTCGATGGCGTCGGCCTGGCCGAGGGCAACGTCGCGCGAAGTATGCACGAAAGCTCGATAGTTCGATTGTGCAGCCATGCGTTCAAGCGCAGCTTCAGTGAACGAGCGAGCGGAACGTATTCCGGTTCTGACCTGGCTGACAATCTCCGCAATCGGTAGTTCGGCCATGATTCAACCTTCATCGACGAATGCCGGGACCGCGAACCCACCGTCGTGCACGCGGGGCCCTTGGGACAACGCGAGCGCGGTATCTAGGCTCGGGTGAGCCACATCGGGCCTGCGTGGTGCTGCCTGCACCGCAACGTGGGAAGTCGGTGCGACATCGGTTGTGTCCAACTCCGCAAGCTGATCAATGTAGCCGACGATGCTTGCCAAATCGGCGAGCATTGGATCGACCTCGGCCTCTTCGAGGCTAAGGCGAGCAAGCCTTGCCACATGCAGAACGGTTTCGCGAGTGAGCGCCATCGGATCCCTTTTTGCTGGTTTCGCGATGAGACTAGCAGAAGTCAAAGCGTCGCGGCAAAGGTGGCGAAACCCGTCACGGATCCGCGGAACGCCACAGCCGCCGTTGGCCCAATGGTGGGTTCTGAGTGGCCAAACGGGCAAGCCCACCTTTTTTGGCGAACCTGCCCGTGCTCTGCCACCGAACCGACCGAATCGCGGTTTAGGCCTGGGACATCTTCAAGACTTCAGCGGCGAAGTCTTCATTCTTCTTCTTGTCTTCGACGCCTTCGCCGCGCTCGTAACGAACGAACTCCGCGATCTTGACGGTCGTACCGAGCTCATTGACGAGGATCTCAAGCTGTTGGGCAATGGTCTTATCGGTTTCGAGGACACTGGCCTGCTCAAGCAGACAGATGTCTTTCATCCACTTAGCAATCTTGCCTTCAATGATCTTCGGGCGCGCCTGGGCAGGCTTGCCTTCATCGGCGAGCTGGGCTTCGTAGATTTCGGCCTGCTTAGACTTGGTGGCCTCGGGCACGTCCGCCGTACCAATACAGATAGGTGCCATGGCAGCTATTTGCATCGCTGTATCGTCGACGTACTTCAGGAACGACGGATTGGTGAGTGCCGTTGCACTCCCCACCTCGACCTTTAGTACGACGCCAATCTTGCCACCCATGTGGACATAGCTATGCACGATCCCCGACTTGGTCTCGAGCTTAGCCCAACGACGAACCGTGATGTTCTCGCCCAGCTTGCCGACGAGCGCTTGACGCACTTCCTCCACCGTGCCCCCACCCGCTGGGTAGGGCGACGCCGAAAGATCAGCCCCAGCCGGTAGAGTCGCGGCCAAGTCGACAACGTTGTTGACGAAAGCCTTGAAGTCCTCGTTGCGCGCTGCAAAATCGGTCTGGATGTTGACTTCGACAAGAACACCACTCTTCTTGTCGTCGGCGACGCGGGCAGCGACTGCGCCCTCGGATGCTGCCGCACCGGCGCGCTTGGCGCTCTTGGCGAGCCCCTTCTTCAGAATAATGTCGACGGCCTTTTCCATGTCGCCATCGGCTTCCATGAGCGCGCCCCGGCAGTCATTCAGACCTGCCTGCGTGCGGTCACGAAGCTCCTTGACCTGCTGCATATTGACCTGAGCCATATCGATTCCTCTGGTATCGAAAACTGTTTCTGACTTCGCGTTTACCTGCGTGGCAAGCCCAGTCTAGCTGGCGTGATCCGGCCGATGACCACCGCGATAGTAGATCTGCGCGTCCGGTGCCTTGTCGGCGGGCCGTTGGCCATCCGCGCGGGCTTCACGGGCAACTTCGAACTCACGTCGCCGCGCCAAGCCGTAGATGCACGCATCGCTGATCGCGGCGGTAATTAGCCGGATACTTCGAATTGCGTCGTCGTTGCCCGGGATCACGAAGTCGATCAAGTCAGGATCACAATTGGTGTCCGTGATGGCGATGACTGGCAAATGCAGGCGGCGCGCCTCGCTGACGGCAATGGCTTCTTGCGACGGATCAATCACAAAGATGGCCGAGGGCACGTTTGCCATACCCTTCATGCCGCCAATGTACTTTTCGAGACGGGCTCGTTCCTTCTCGAGTTTGACCGTTTCCTTCTTGGGGATCTGCTCGTAAGTCCCATCTTCGCTCATGCGTTCGATCGACTTGAGGCGCTCAAGGCCGCCCTTCATCGTGCGGAAGTTCGTTAGCGTGCCACCGAGCCAACGGTTGGTGACGTGAAACTGACCACCGCGGGCCGCCTCTTCGCGCACGATTTCTGCTGCCTGGCGCTTGGTACCTACGTAAAGTAAGTGTCCACCGCGCGCTACGCAGTCCGAGACGAAGTCAGAAGCTTTCTTGAAGAGCTGCACGGTCTGGTCAAGATCGACGATGTGAATGCCACTGCGCGCCCCGTAGATGTACGTGCGCATCTTTGGATTCCACCGCTTCGTCTGATGACCGAAGTGGACGCCCGCCTCGAACAGATCGCGAACCGTCAATGGTTGGTTCGGATCGCGTGGGCCGTTGGTCGTTTCAGTTTCCGTGCTGGTCGATACTTCACTCATGATTTTTTCTGCCTTTCGGTTTTGCCTCCGCCCCTCGTCGAATCAACTCCTCGAAGTGAAGAGCACCGGATCCGATCGCGCGTTCTGGGGCGTGCGGTTTATGGCTCTAAAAAGAGCCAGGGGCGGAGGCTTAGATCACCTCAGCCAGCTAGTAAAGAGGGCCAGAGGGCCGGTTTCCGGGGCTCTCGTAGATTACGAGCCGGACCGTGGCTCTGTCGCATTCGCCGGAGGTGGTTCAGGCGCGGGCGCTGCCGGCTGTGCGGGCGCATCGTCGGCTGGCTCGGTTGGGTTTGGCTCGGGAATCATCCCAATATGCACGAAGTCCCGCGATCCATCGAGGAGGATTCGACGAGTGATGTACCCCGTATGAGCAACCTCGAGCACGAGCCGGCCACCTTTGGGAACTTCGAACACGTAAGGAGCGGTCGTCGCCCTGCCACGGACTGCAATTCTACTGTCTGGAGGATCGACCTCGACGCGAACCTTGATCGCTGGTGCGGCGCTATCAGTCGATGAAAACGCTTTAGGTGCGAGACTGCCACCAGTGGGAGCAATCGGGGCATTGAGGTTTGCGGAAGAGTCGCCCACCGATGGCGCGGGTTCGTCAGGTTGCGAAGCCTTCAACGGCTTGCGCTGCGAAGGCGATACGGCCGGGGCGGCCCAGCGACGCGGGGCAGCTCGGTTCTTGCCACTGACGCCTTCGGCGCCGTCCGCGCGCTTGGATTCCACGGACTGCCGTCCGTCGTGTTCGACCGACCCTGGCACGTCGTGGTCAGCAGGCACAGCGGGCGCTGACGGATCAGCGACTGCCACGACCGCGGCAGGTTCGGGAGTTGAGAAAACTTGCTGTGGTGCCGCCGCGGGTTGCTGGTGTTTCTGGGCGGCAACAACTGTGACCGCATTTGACAGGCTCTTGCGAGCGTCCGATTTAAATGGATGCCTTACTCCGAATCCGCCCCAGACCAGGCCGATCACGGCGGCCGCGGCAACGGCGAGGAGCCATCGCTTTGGCCTGTCAGGTGCCGCTTGATTTGACGCGGTGACTGGCGACATCGAAGACAACGGCTCGTCCCGACTCGTCGGCGACGCTTTTCTATCCGTCACGGAATGCAGGGAAGTCGCGGGCGGAAGTGATTTTGCTGCGCCTGGTGGGGCTAATGGCGCTAACGCAAAAGTTTCGATGCCGGCATGTTCGATGCCAGCGGGCGGAAACGTTGGCGGGATAGTGATGTCGATCGCTTGGGCGGTGGCGTGCGTGTCGCGCTGTAGCAAGGTGGCAACCGGCTGTGCTTGCGCTGCGGCAACATCCCAGTCGCTTCCGTCCTCGTTCAAAGCGGGGGGCATACTCGACGGGGCTGCTAATGCGTTGGTTCGGGGGGATGGTCGCGCTGTGATCGCGGGGATCTCTTCCGGGGGATCCTCCCATCCGTCATCAAGGTTCTTGGCGAGGGCACTTGGTGCAATGCTCGCAGGCAGCCGACTCACCGCGGTTGGCATGCCGCCAACGTTGGTAGTCGGTTGATTGGACTGAGTGGACCGGTGCGTCTGTGTCCCCATAGTAGGACGAACTCCTCAAAGGTGCGTGAAGCACCCTTTCGCAGCAACTATTGCCGGCGCCTGGCTTCCATTGTGGGTGTCATCTCCGGGAAAAAACGGTCCAAACGAACGCGTCTTTCCTGGTTACCGATGAATTGATGACTGTTTCGGAGGCCTTGGCACGGCCTGCCTGACGTCGGCGCGGCCTACCTGAATGATAGGTGTGCCCAGACCACCGAGATCGGCTCATTTGACCGGATCAAATGTGGGCCAATGTCGGCGCTAGACCGCTGAAAGCAATTGGACGGCGCCGTTAAACAGGCGGTAGTGCTCGCCGGTCAAAGGACACGCACCAATTTCCGAGTGCTGCTCGAATACGAGTCGGTGGCCTGCTCGGCTCATCCAGCCAATCGGAACTGCTGGAACACCAACCACCAAAGCATGCGCGGCAACATTGTCGACGACGACGGCACCGGCGCCAATGAAGCAGTATTGACCCAACGTTACGCCGGCAACGATCGTTGCGTTCGCACCAATGGTTGCGCCACACTCAACCCGCGTTTGGCGAAATTCCGACCGGCGATCGATGGCTGCGCGTGGATTCGTAACGTTTGTAAACACCGCACTTGGTCCGACAAAGACATCTTGGTCGAGAATGACACCGTCGTATAGGCTTACGTTATTCTGAATTCTGCAGCGATTCCCGACGATGACCGAGCCGGCAACGTAGCCATTTTGACCTATTGCACAGTCGTCGCCGATGGTTGCCCCGGCGCAGATGTGGCAGAAATGCCAAATTTTCGTGCCGCGTCCAAGTGAGACCGGGTGATCGATAACGGCAGTTGGATGGACAGCGGCTTCTGGCGCTGACGCTTGCGGCTGACTTCGCACAGGGCTACCTCGCACGGTCCCAAGTCATGAGCGCATCGATGACTTGCTGTTGTTGTCCACTGGAGAGGCCAAAATAACTGGGGATGCTTAGCACTTCAGTACTCGCCCGCAGCGCTTCGGTCAGCGTGTCGCAGCGACATCGCTGCGAGAAGGCTCGGTGGTTAGCGAGCACGGACGGGTAGTAAACGCGCGTGTCGACCCCCTGTTCATTGAGATGGTGCTGCAAGAGCTGGCGTTCAGCCGGAACGCGCACTGTGTAGAGGGCCCAAGCGGGGCAGGTGAGCACGTTGACATCGCTAGGGGCTTTGATGCGGACACAGGTGCGGAGTGCTGCTGTGTAGGTTTCGGCGATGCGCGACCGCACCAGTCGCCACGCTTCGACCTGTGGGAGTTTTTCGCAAAGCAGTGCGGCTTGCAGCGCGTCGAGACGAAAATTGCCGCTCAAGACAGCGCTCTCACCGTTTTTGGCAACTCCATGCGCGCGCAATTGGCGCAAGTTTTCGGCAAGGGTCGGCTCGTGGGTGACACACAGGCCTCCATCACCAAGCCCACCGAGGGGTTTAGTTGGAAAAAAGCTGAAGCAGCCAATCTGACCCCAAGTCCCCGCATATTGCTTGCCGAGTCGAGCACCGAACGCCTGGCAAGCGTCCTCTACCAGGAATAGTCCATTTTCCGCGCAGATTTGCGCGTGCTCGACGATGGAGCCCACGTTGCCGTAGAGATGCACGTACAGAACGGCGCGTGTCTTCGGCGACAACATACGGCGCGTGCTCTCTGGGCACAGACCCAAATGGTTCGGGTCAATATCGGCGAAAACCGGCGTCGCCCCAGTGCGCAGGACTGCCTCTGCCGTCGCGACAAACGTGAATGCTGTGGTGATGACCTCGTCGCCCGGTCCAATGCCGAGTGCCGTGAGCGCAAGGAATAGCGCATCACTGCCGCTCGAGACTCCAATCGCGTGGTTGGTGCCGAGCAGTGTGGCGCACTGGTGTTCGAATTCGGAAACCTCCTGACCCAAGATGAATGCGCCGCTAGAAACCACTCGAGCAAATGCGGCACTCAGTGCTTCCGAGAGGCCGTGGTGTTGCGGTCGGGTATCGAAAAACGCAATTCGATTCACGGTGCTACTCGCGTAAAGGCCGTTGTTGGACCAGGCGTTGCGCGTCAATGCCACTGGCGCTGAAGAAATCATGGGCGAGGCCCTCGTGTTGACCGATAAGCTCGCCAGGCGTGCCTGCTATGGCAACTCGCCCCTTCGAAAGCACGTAAATGTAGTCGGCGGTCTGCAGCGCTCCTGCCATATCGTGTGAAATGACGATGCTCGTCACACCGAAGCGATCGCGCGTTTCTCTGATGAGATCGTCAACGAGTCGCGACGAAAGCGGATCAAGACCGCTCGTCGGCTCATCGTACATTAGGATTTCGGGTTCCAACATCAAGGCACGCGCCAAACCTACGCGCTTCTTCATGCCACCGGAAAGCTCGTTTGGCATGCGTTGCTCGATGCCTTGCAAATTGAGCACCGCAAGCTTCTCTCGGACTCGGTCGCGGATCTCGCGCGAACCAAGCTTTGTGTGCTCGCGCAACGGAAAGGCAATGTTCTCCAAGACGTTCATCGAGTCGAGCAGCGCCGAGTACTGAAAGACCATGCCGAATCGCTTTCGCTCCCGGTTGAGCTGCGAGTCGCTGAGCTTGCTCAAATTGACGCCAGACAAGTACACCGAGCCAGTGGTCGGGCGATCGAGCGCGATCAGAATCTTCAGCAACGTCGTCTTGCCAGCACCCGAGCCACCAATGATGACCACAATCTGGCCGCGCGAGGCACGCAGATCGACGTCCTCAAGTGCGTGGTAGTCCCCAAAGTTCTTGCAGAGCTTGTCGGTTACGAGGTGAAAACCCTCGACGGGGGGATGGTTCGCGGCGGGCTCGGCCACGCTGGGCAAAATACACCGAACGCTGGTTTGCGGTAGCCCTGACACTCGTTTTTTCTCGGCCGCCTCTCCGGTGGTGGGCTTCTGCTTGACAGGCCACCTGCCCCGCGGCAATTGGGCACGAATGACCTCCGAGCACCTAACCGCTCTACTCCTTGTTTCTGCCGCAAGTGCCGACGCCGAGGGCTGGCAACGTCCCGGGGAGGGGCGCAGCATGACGCTACATCTCGCGCATGACGGCGCCACCCTGTCGATTTCGCGGATCTGCGCCATTCGGTCCGAGGGCAAACTGCTCTACGCGAAGTCGGTCCAGGGTGAACAGTACGTCGTGTCGCTCGAGGACGTGTTTGCAGGTTCCGTCGAGGCGCCCAAGGACGTCGCTCGGAAAGCAGGCTTCGCCTGAGCAGGAAGACACTTAGTGGTGTCTTCGGCTCAAAGGCGGGAGCAGCCTGGCTCCGCTGTCGAACGAACTTCCCAGCGCTCGTACTCGAGGGGGCGTGCGTCGGGGCCGTGGTTGGTCTCGTGCTCACGCTGCGCAATCTGTTCGATGTTCTAATCGACGATCGTATTAGTGGCGTCAGCGCCCCAATGATCCATCGCTTCTTGGCGACGGCGTATCGCGCCGAGGTAGTACGCGCCACGCTCTAACTGGTGGCCCTTTCGCTCCTCGTTGGTCTGGCGAGCGGCGCCCTGGTTGGGCTCGGTTGGCGCTTGCGGCTGCGCTGGGGGGGGCAGTCGGCGGGCCCTCTGTGGAAGCGTCTGCTCACGTTGGGCGGGGTTCACTCACTGATCCTCGCTTGGGTGTACCTCTGCGACGTGGCAGCGCGTCCAGCGTTGCATCAGCCCGAGTTGTTCACTCGCGGCGGGCTACGCGCTTGGCTGCAAATCCTCATCGCCGATGGGTTGGGACAGCCAGGTGTGTTGCTAATTGGCGCAAGCGCCACGCTCACGTGGCTGTTGTGGCCTGTCCGCCAAGACTTGGGCAAACTCGCGTCTTGGCGGCGCCTAGCGCCCGCGCTCTCGGTCGTAACGGGCATGGGTCTTCTGCTAATGCTTTGGTCGTCGGGGCTGCTGGCGACCGTTCAGACACCCAGCCACGGGCGCCCCAACGTGCTTGTGATCGCAGCAGATTCGTTGCGCCCCGACCGCCTCGACCTAAGCCGTGCCCCGAACATCGCTGCGCTTGTCGAGCATTCCACGACATTCGAGCGCGCGTACACGCCACTGGCTCGGACCTTCCCTGCGTGGGTGAGTATTGCCACTGGGCAGTACCCTCACCACCACGGGATCCGACACATGTTTCCGAGGTGGGAGACTCGGCAACAGCCCTTCGATACGCTCGCCCGGAGGTTTTCGGCGGCTGGCTACCGCACCGCCGTCGTTGGTGACTTCGCCGCGGATATCTTTCGACGTGTTGACCTTGGTTACGACAGCGTAAATACGCCAACGTTTACCATGCGCGAGCTCGTGCGCGAACACCTGCTCAAGCACGATCCCTGGTTACTCGCCTGGGTGCGAGGGCGTTTCATGCGCTGGCTTGTTCCGGTGGTCGTTGAGATGAGTGAGGCGACCGACCCGATGGCAGTCACCGCTGACGTCATCGACGAGATGACTAGTTCTCGGGACAAGCCGTTCTTCATTACCGTCTTCTACTCGACGCCACATTTCCCCTACGCGACACCGGGACCGCACCATGGTCGCTTCCGGAGACCTGGCTACACCGGCCAGTATCGTTACGCCAAAGCCGATACGCTCGACGCCAACGAGGTGATGAGCGCGCCCGATATCGCTCAAGTTCGAGCACTGTACGATGGGGCGGTCTACGCGACTGACCTAGCGGTAGGCGAGCTCTTGCGGGCGCTCGAACACAATGGCCAGCTCGACCGAACCATTGTCGCTATCACGGCAGATCATGGGGAAGACCTGTACGAATATGGTCGTTCTCAGGGCCACGGCGATCACCTAAAGGGCGATGAAGCGCTGCGGGTACCGCTGTCGATCTTTGATCCCAAGCGACCCATATCCCGTCGAGTTGGCGTACCAGTCAGTACGGTCGACCTCGGGCCCACCCTGCTTGAATTGGTGGGGGTAGGGGGTCTGCCTTTTGCAGACGGGCGTTCCTTGGCGGCTGCACTCGATGGCAACCCGCTCGCGCCGCGGCCAGTCTATTCGGAAACTGGGCTATGGTTCACCGAAATCATTGCCGAGGTGCCATTGTCCCATCGCCTTCCGTACCCCGATCTGACGCAGCTGACCGAGGTTGACCGAAAGCACGCCGATCAGATCGTGATTCGTGAGCGTTGGGAGCCGACGGCGATAGCGGCAAAACATCGCATGCTTCAACTCGGCAATTTGCGACTGATCTACGCTCCCACACGCTCGGGGCCAAAATTCCAGCTTTGCGACGTATATCTTGACCCAGGCTGTGCGTCGGACGCGGCCCCGTCGCATGCTGTGGAATTCGAACAACTCAAGGCACAGCTGTGGCAAATGGTCGATGCCGATCCTGCGGTATCGCGACAAGGGGACCTGCTCCTTCCGCGTGAAACTTCAGGCAAGAAGCTTTCGGTGCCACAGTGACGCTCGGGCGCCGCATGGTTGCGAACGTGGTTCTGGCGTTGACGGTGATGCTTGCAGCGGCGTGGAGCGGCACCTATTTATATGTGGCGCGTGGTAGAAGCGTCCGTTCGACGATGCCGGTGGCGCCGCGTTCGCCGCCACTTGCCCCAACCGCGAGTGCTGTGTCGGTCACGAGCATGGCACCGCAGGGCGTCGCTGTGCGCATCGTGTCGCGACTGATCGATCAGTTGGATGAAGCTCAGGTATCGGTACCGAGTCTTGGCGAGCGGCAGGTGAAGGCTCTGCTCAAGGCTCACTGGCGGCGTCACTTAACGCCGCACGCTAGTCGTACTGGGCAACAAGCCCGTCTTGTTCAATCAGTCGGTCTCTCGTTGCACCCAACTGCCCCATCCAAAGCCGCCAGCAATGACCCCGGCAAATCGTACGGGCCACGTCCAGCGTTAGGCGGCGCAGGCAGCGCTCGGCCCCAACTCGATGATACCGAGCGACGTGAGCGCAACATTCGCACTTTCGGCTTGGGGCAAGGAACGTTCGAAGAGCGAGAATGTATCGTCGCTCCGCCTCCAGGTTCCCTTCGATTCAAGCTGCACCTGCCGAGAAACGCAAAATTGCGGGTCGCGCCGGCGTTGCTGGGAGAAGGTGAAACCGTATTTACGGTCGCCTTTCGAAAGGCGACAGGCGGCGAGTCACGCGTGCTCGGCACGCAAACTCTTCGTGGCCCATCGCGGCGCTACGTAGACTGGACGCTCGATCTCGCAAAGTCCGGTTGCGAAAACTGTGAGGGCGAGCTCGAACTATCAACCGCGAGTGTAGGAAAGGAGCCAGCGCTTGCCCTCTGGGGAAGCCCGGTGATTCTGGCGCCCGAGTTGACTCGATTGCCTTACAATGTGCTATTCGTCATCGTCGATGCGATGCGCAGCGATGCCATCGCGGCTTCGCACGATCCAGTGGAGGACCAGCGCCGCCGGCAAGCCAAGCATGCGCCACTCGATGCCTGGTTCGAGGCAATGCCGGAAGTGGCGCCCGAGCTGGATCGACTCGCGGCGTCTGGGGCAATCTGGGAGCATTCATGGTCCGCGGCGATGTGGACGCGCCCGGCAACGCTTTCGCTCCTGACCGGTTTGCGCGCGAGCCACACTGGGCTCGATATTTTGGCCTTGGAGTTGATAGGCGACCAGCGTCGAAATTTCTACTCTCGCCGGCCGCCGCAGTTGGCGCTGATGCTGCGACAGGCTGGCGCCAGCACGCAGGCCATTGTCAACAACATGTATTTGAGCGGTTCGGTCGGCGTCGGTATCGATTTTGGTTTTGAATCGGTGGTGGATCATCGGCTAAACACGATGGATACTCGCAATATCACCAACGATGCGCTCGCGTTTCTGGACGAACGCGGCAAAGAACGCTTCTTTCTCCTGCTCAATTATGCAGCCCCGCACGCGCCCTATGAGCCAGGGCCCGATGACGCGCGCGCAGTGCACAAGGCAGCCAATCGCCCAGCAGATCCGATGGTGCAGAACTACTTGGCCGAGGTCCACAAGGACGACGCTGCGATCGGTCAAGTCATGCGCAAACTCGACGAGTTGAAGCTTCGGGAGCGGACCTTGGTCGTCGTTACCGCGGATCATGGTGAGACGATGAGCGCCGCGCATGACGTCGTGGCTGTCGATGTGGCCGCCGGCGTTCGCTCTGGGCGGTTCACCCACCTTTCCACGATGTGGGAGGAGGCCGCCCGTGTGGCTATGATCCTATCGCTACCCGGGAAAATCCCAAGCGGGCGGCGCCTCGACGTTCGGGTGCAAAACCTCGATCTGCTGCCGACCATTCTCGAGCTCGAGGGTCTGCCGGTTCCCCCAGAACTCGATGGTCGTTCTTTGCTGCCAGAACTCGAGGGAAAGTCGGTTGACGACCGACCAGTCGTGATCGAAGGTCGCGGTGCGCGCTCAATCATTGATGATAAATTCCACCTGATTGTGCGGGATCCAGTAGCACGCCGGCTGCGCTGCCACGGCGAGGAATACGAGCGCACGGTCGAGCTATTCGACCTCGAGAGTGATCCCGGGGAGCGCAAGGATATTGCGTCCAACTACCCGGAGGTGGTGGCTCGGTTGCGTAATAAGCTCGAGTTGACCTTGGCCAAACACGTTGACCGGTCGAGCGAGTCGTCTGTACCGCAGCGAATTCACGTTCGGTTCAGCACAGCCGGAAAGGCTCGCCAACTTGAGGTCGTTTTGTACGCAAAAGCGGGGCAAGCGAAGGTATTGGCGGTCGGGCTCGAGCCAAGGTCGATTCACGTTGGGGCGAATGAAATCCGGATCACAACACCAACGCGTGCCGAAGGGGCGGTTGGGTTCGATCTCGAGCTTGGTACCGCGCTGCCAACGCTGGCCTGGGAGATCAAACTCGACGGTGGTCCGTGGCCTGCGGATCATGTTTATGCGGGCTCACTCGGCATTGCCCAAGCGGGGCTGGTGCGTGGGCTTGCCTCGGTCGCTGACACATCGCTCGTCGACGGGTCGAGCCTACCGCACATTGTCGCGAGCGAAGAGCTAGGCATGTTCGTCACGCGTGACCCCATCAATGGTCCGGCCGAACTCGAGACCAGTGCCGAGGCTCAACTTGAGGCCCAGCAAGCCATGCAGGCGTGGGGTTATGCGCGCAAGCCGCTCACGAAGAAGACCGAGTAGCGCGGCGACCGAGCCCGAGGCGTGACCGCGCCGCACTGACCCAACAGAAACCGGGCCATGCGGCGCGATGCGGAATTGGAAAACGCTGTGGCTAGCCTTTTGCCGGCGGCTTCCAGGCTGCCTTGGTGCGGAGCGCACGAGCGCGCAGAAGCTCGCGTTCGGCTACGAACTCCTTGGGCAAGCGGTCGTAGAACTGCTCGAAGTATCGATCTAGATCGGCCGCTTCCGCCTTGAGTGCCTCGGGTTCGATCGTCATTAGTGCCTCGAACCGTTCTGCCGAGTAGTCGAGCCCTTCCCAGGTGATGGCATCGCGCGTCGGAACGAAGCCGAGAGGGCTCTCGACTGCAACGGCGCGGCCGCGGACCCGATCCACGACCCACTTGAGGACGCGCATATTGTCGCCAAAACCTGGCCACATGAACTTGCCGTTTTCGTCCTTGCGGAACCAATTCACGCGGAAAATTGCCGGCGGCGCCGCAACGGCGCGCCCCATCTTCAACCAGTGCACCCAGTAATCGGCCATGTTGTAGCCACAGAAAGGCAGCATTGCCATCGGATCGCGTCGAATGGCCGCTTGCTTGTCCGCGGCTGCCGTCGCTTCCGAACCCATCGTTGCGGCCATGAATACGCCATGTGACCAGCTGTTGCTCTGGAACACGAGCGGCATGCCTTTGGAGAGTCGACCGCCGACGATGATTGCGCTGATTGGCACGCCTGCCGGATCGTCCCAGGCAGGATCGAAGGTGGGGCATTGCTGCAACGGGGCAGTGAAGCGTGCATTTGGATGCGCCGAGGGCGTGGTGCTCGCGGGCGTCCAATCGTTGCCCTTCCAGTCGATGAGGTGAGCCGGCGCAACGTCAGTCATGCCCTCCCACCACACGTCGTCGTCGTCGGTCAGGGCTACGTTGGTGAAGATGCAGTTCGAGTGCAACGACAGCATGGCGTTCGGATTCGAAGTCATGCTGGTGCCTGGGGCCACACCAAAGAACCCAGCTTCGGGGTTGATAGCGCGCAAGGTGCCGTCAGCGCCCGGCTTGAGCCACGCAATGTCGTCACCCACCGTCCAGATCTTCCAGCCATCGAAGGCCTTGGGCGGCACGAGCATGGCAAAATTCGTCTTGCCGCAGGCGCTGGGGAATGCCGCGCCGACGTAGGTGCGCTCGCCCGTCGGGGATTCGACGCCAGCGATGAGCATGTGCTCGGCCATCCACCCTTGATCGCGCGCCATGACGCTGGCGATACGCAGAGCGAAGCACTTCTTGCCGAGCAAAGCGTTGCCGCCGTAGCCAGAGCCAAACGACCAAATCTCGCGGGTCTCCTGGAAATGGACGATGTAGCGATTGTCCGGGTTGCAGGGCCAGGCAACATCCTTTTCGCCACTTGCCAAGGGCTTACCGACAGAATGCACGCAGGGCACGAAAGCGCCGTCTGTCCCGAGGGCATCGAGCACTCTTTGACCCATGCGCGTCATGATCCGCATGTTGACGACCACGTATGCCGAATCCGTCAACTCGACGCCAATATGCGCGATATCCGACCCGATCGGCCCCATGCTAAAGGGGATCACGTAGAGCGTGCGCCCCTTCATGCAGCCTGCGAAAAGGCCGTTGAGAGTCTTGCGCATCTCGTCGGGGTGGATCCAGTTGTTGGTAGGACCGACGTCCTCCTTCTGGGCCGTGCAGATGAAGGTACGATCCTCGACGCGCGCGACGTCGCGCACATCCGAACGACAATAGAAACTGTTCGGTCGCTTCGCAGGGTTTAGGCGCTTGAACGTTCCGCTGGCTACCATTTCGTTGCAGAGCCGTTCGTTCTCTTCCTGCGATCCGTCGCACCAATAGACGCGATCGGGCTGGCAGAGCTTGGCCACGCTATCGACCCAAGCTTTGAGCTGCGCGTTGTTGGTCTTTCCGTTGCCGATGGTACACATGATCTCGTTCTCCAAAATGCTGCGCGGGCGAAGCGTTGAACCCGGCTGATGTAGCTCGAACCTTGATGATTTGCCCGTCGCTCCCTGGGGGTTCCGGGCACCGGCCGCATAGCTAGACGCTGAGCGATAGTTCGACAATAAGGAAATACTCGCGTGCCAATTCGATATTTACGAAGTATGCTCCGCTGGCCATGGAATGGCTGAATTTCAATCACTTACATTACTTTTGGGCGGTTGCTCGGGAGGGCAGTCTCGTCCGCGCAGCGGCTGAACTGCGGCTGGCGCCCTCGACGCTGAGTGGTCAGATCCGTCTGCTCGAGGGCCAGTTGGGCGTCCAACTATTCACGCGCGTTGGCCGCGGCTTGGTGATGACCGAATCCGGGCGAGTGGTTTTTCGCTACGCCGACGACATTTTCAGTCTCGGTCGGGAGTTGCAGGACACCCTAGGAGGCCGAACAGTCGGGCGCGCCACCACGTTAGTCGTGGGAATTGCGGATGTACTCCCCAAGTTGGTCGCGAGCCGTCTGCTCGAACCGGTGTTGAGGTTGGGCCCCACCACGCAGCTGGTCTGTCGCGAGGACAAGCCGGCTCGGTTACTCGCGGAGCTCGCCCTGCACAATGTTGACGTCGTCTTATCGGACTCGCCTGTCGGAACATCTGCACCCGTTCGTGCCTTTGCCCATCTGTTGGGGGAATGTGGGGTAACGCTCTTTGGGGCAGCCAAGCTGGCGGGGGCGGCGCGTCGTGGGTTTCCCAAAAGTCTCGAAGGCGCGCCAGTGCTTCTACCCACTGAAAACACTGCACTCCGGCGCTCACTCGAGCTTTGGTTCGCCGAACAAGGTGTGCGGCCGCGCATCGTCGGTGAGTTCGAAGACAGTGCATTGCTCAAGGTCTTCGGGCAGTCTGGCTATGGGTTGTTTCCGGCGGCGTCGGTGATTGCTGACGAGGTGGTGCGCCAATACCAGGTACGCGCCATAGGCGAGTTGGTGGGCGTGCGCGAGCGGTTTTATGCCATCTCGACCGAGCGGCGCGTCAAGGAGCCTGCGGTACTTGCCATAGCCGAGGTGGCACGGACCAAGTTGTTCGCCGAACTCGCCACGGCACCACGGGGCTGATAACTTGCCGCAGGTGACCCGACTTGCCGCCGTCAGCGTGGATCTTGATGCGATCCGCTTCTATCGGGCGATCCACGGGCTTTCGTCTCCGCCTGCGGGCGATAAAGAGCCACCGGATCCGGTCATGGCCGTAGCCGTGCCGCGCCTGGCAAACTGGGCCAAGGGCCTTGGGATCCCCATCACCTGGTTCGTCGTGGGCAGTGAGCTCGCCGATGCAGCTTTCTCCGAGCTGCTTTTGGGCTTGTGCCGGCGTGGTGACGAACTCGCGAATCACTCTTTCGATCACTACTACGACTTGACGCGCCGTCATCGCGGGGTGATGCGTGAGCAAGTGTTGCTCGGCACCCAAGCGTTATCGCGCCTGACCGGCAAAAACAAACATGGTTTTCGTGCGCCGGGATACACCATGACCGACGAGCTTGCCGCCGTCTTGAGTGAACTTCTGGTGGCTTACGACAGTTCGGTTTTTCCTTGCCCGATTTACTACGGCGCCAAAGCGGTGGCGCTCGTGGGGCAGCGCTTGTTTGGACGGCGTTCCCACGCGATTCTCGATGATGCTCGCGTGTTGACAGCACCGATGCGCCCGTACCGAATCGGTGAACGCTACGATCGTCGCGGCACTGGCATGGTCGAGCTGCCAATTCAGGTGACACCGAGATTTCGTCTGCCCTTCATTGGCACGACCCTCGTGGGATCAGGACCGATTGGGGCAAGGTTGCTTACGTCCCAAGTTGTCGGTGAACCGCTGGTCAATCTCGAGCTGCACGGGATCGACGCCATAGATGCCAGCGACGGGCTCACCGAACTTGCTCGGGTCCAGCCAGATCTCAGGCTCCGTTGGCCGCGCAAACTGCAAGCGCTCACTTCTTCTATAAATTGCCTGAAGGCGGCAAACTATCGATTCGTCACGCTCGAAGAAGCAGCATGCGCGGGCGAATGGGGCTCAACACCGAACGATCGCGTTGAGCGTTAAGCGTTCTGCGTTCTGCGTTGGGCGTTGGTCCGCATTTTCGGGTCATTTCGCCTGTCGATAGTGTCCTTGTCCTTACCCTTGCCCAACACGGTCCGAACACGGCATTGCCCGACGCGGTTCGAACACGGCATTGCCCGATGCGACATTGTAACTCGATGTTGAGTCGGTTGCACTCTTAGCTCGCCTCACCATGAGCAACCGCTTTGACGGAACCGTACAAGACTAGCGCAAACAATCGCCCCGGGGCGACGCAACACGACGCGGCACGACGCGGCACGACGCAACACGACGCGGCACGACGCAGCCCGACGCGGCGGGCATTCCAACGCAACCGTTGTTGCGGTATGACCACAGATCTAGACCCAATGCCACGTGCGATTTCACCACTTGCCCGTCGTTATTTTGTTGACAGCCCGCAGTGGTGATCGTGCTTCTCGATTGCCAGTGCCGCTTCTTGTGCATGTGGTTCGCGCGTAGTGGTGGCGCTCGCGACACTTGTCTCGCACGTCGACGAAAACCATGTGCGACACCCGAAGACGCCACGTGCGCGCATTCTCAAGGCACGAAAATTGTCATGGTATTGTGCTCACATGACAGCCAAACCGGTTCACCTCGGTCTAGTCCATCAAGACGGCACGTTGGCATGCACATCCGTGCTGGTGCCGTTTTTGGCTGCGCATGGTTCAACCGACGACGCTCAGCTGGCTTTCGAATCACTGCAGGGCCTATCGAACGCCCAGCTGACACTGCAGCTGGGGCAGTTGAGTCAGAAGCATTGCGTTCTCGAAGCTGAGCTTCTCTTCTACCTGGGTGAGTTCGACCGTCGCAGGTTGTATCGTGAGCATGCATGTCCATCATTGTTCGAGTATCTGATGTTGCGGCTCGGCCAGACCGAGGATGTAGCCTACAAGTGGAAGTGGGGTGCACGCCTCGCGCGGCAGTATCCCTTGGTCTTGGAGCTCCTTGCCACTGGCAGACTCAGCCTTTCGGCATTGATGCTATTGAAACCCCACTTGACCGAAGAAAACCACGTTGACTGGCTGCTTGCCGCTGCGGGAAAAAGCAAGCGCGAGGTCGAGAAGCTTGTGGCCACACGCTGTCCGAAAGCCGACGTGCCAACACGCATTCGCAAGTTACCAACGCGCGTGTCGGGTCGGAGCGTCGAAGAGTCTTCGGGCGTGTCGTTGTATCCCGCCACGGAGCCTTCGACTTGCACGCAATTATCAAGTTCCGTGCCAGCGCCAAGTTCCGCGCCAGCGCCAACATCCGCGCCAGCGCCGAGCGTCGATAGGCCGTGTCCAGATTACGAGTTCAAGTTGTCCCATGAATCACGTCCTGATCGAGGAAAGGATACGCTGCGGACGACCAAGATCCAGCCATTGTCCGCAACCACGTACCGAGTGGTCTTTACGGCAAGTGAACGGCTGAAGCAGAAAATGGCGCGAGCCGGTGAGCTATTGAGTCACGCAATTTCACCGGGCGATTTGCCGGCATTGTTCGAGCGCGCACTCGACGGGTTGATCGAAACTGAGCAGCGTCGACGATACGGCTCGAGTCGGGCTCCGCGGACGCAACCTTCGACAATCAAGGATGCGCTAATAGAAGGCGTCGCCCTTGAGACTGGACGGGGCGCGCTTGAGACGCCGCTTGAGACGGCGGCCAATTTGGACGAGGATCTGTTGGCTGCGATCGCATCTCGCAACTCACGCCATGTGCCCATTGCAGTACGACGCCAAGTCGAACTGCGCGATGGGGGACAATGCACGTACGTGGACGCCCAGGGCAGTCGCTGTCAATGTCGGCAATTTCTGCAATTCGACCATCGACAAGCGTATGCCAACGGTGGAGCGCCGACGGTCGACAATATCCGCATGCTGTGCTCCGCCCACAATGCACTGGCGGCAGAGCAAGTCTTTGGGGCGTCGAATATCGCGAACGCTGTTGCTCAGGCCCGTCAGAAGCGAGTGCGACAGGCGAGGCACAGACCATCCGTGTAAGACTGGATGAAACCGCGCGAAATCTACTGATCCGTTACGCCAACAACCGCGTAATTCCGCGGGTGACAAAGCCGCGTAATCACGACGAGCCGACCAAGAGGCCCGGAATTCGACCAGAACCCTGGAGACGTTCCAGTGACAACTGATCGCGGGCATTGGGCCGTCTACACTGGCGCTTGGTATCGACGCTTGGCCTCGGCGCGGTTGGCCTCGGCGCGGTTGGCATCGGCGCTGGCCTATTGGCCCCAGCAGCAGGCATGGCGCTTGTGTTCGCCACTTCGGACGTCACTAACGTGACGCAGAGCACGCGGGCATTTCGGATTGGCGTGTTCGTCGGTGTGCTATGTCCGATGCAAGGCTCAGGTAAGGGCCCCTACCGAGTCACTTTATGCTTCAGCCGCAGCCAGTGGATCCGTCGAATGAAGTCAGGGATCAGCCAACTAATCTAGTGCAATCGCGTCGGCTCTTGGCGGGCCGCACGCTGCAAGTGCTGCTCTATTCGCTCGCAATCCTCTATTTTGGCACACGGCGGCACCTGAAAATCACTGAAAACGAGCTATTCTCCCACGATAAGTTGCTCCACGTGCTGGCATTTGGTGGCCTTGCCTTCGTCGGCTATCGCTGCAGTCGCATGCTTTGGGCTTCGCATTCGACCTTGCGCGCCGCGTGGGTCGCGTTCGGTTTTGCGGCGCTGATGGGGCTCCTTCTCGAGCTCATACAATCGTTTCTGCCCTACAGATCGGCCGAGTTCGCTGATTGGGTGGCAGACGCTTGTGGGGCGGCCGCCGTTTTGCTGTTTATGCGTCGGTTCGAACGGCCCAATGCTGGTTTAGCGCACTAGGGTGTACGCCAGGCGGTGTTGCGGCTGCTGAAACGGCTTCGCGGCAGCAGTCGAAACCGACCACTACCGCGACATGCCTACTGGCCTTTCAACGGGCAACACCCGCGACGGCTACTTAGCTGGTTGAATCGTCCCAGGAGCGGGCATGCAGACGCTGCCCATCTGCAGCGCACAGGACCAACCCGCTTGGCAATCGTTGGCTGAACCGCAAGGGAACTGACACTTGCCGGCGGCAACGTTGCACTTGGCGCCAATGCATTCCGCATCTGACTTGCAGACAGTGGCAAGTGGAGACGGAGTTGGCGAAGCCGCAGCGGGTTGAGCGGCAACGGGCTGAGCTGCCGCAGGTTGAACGGCGGCTGGTTGAGCGGTGGCCGGCTGCTGCTGGTAGCCTGGCTGCGTCGCCACTGGTTGCTGCTGGTAGCCTGGCTGCACTACTCCGGCCTGATTTGGTGGCGCTTGTTCATCCTCTTTCTTGCACGCAGATACGAGAACGACAGTTAGACAAGCGATTAGCGCAAGGCGTGGGGCACACTCTCTCATATTCTTGGACCTCTTGGCCTAACACGCTAGGTGACAGAGCTTGCTGCCGTCAACCCCGGAAGCATCTTTGCAAAGGAATTTGACGCCACAAGAATACCCGACGAGACCCGCGGAACGTCCAAACGAGTCAGACTATTGCGCAAAAATGGTGATATTGTCGGAAGCTTGGTCGAAATGCAGCGTTTGGCGGATCTGGACGACATGGTTGGACCCGAGGTCGGCACGCGGCTTCTGCTTGAGCTCCGGGCTGCGATGCGGCGTCGGCCCGTGCCGGAACTGCACTTTTCGGGTCTACTGCGAGTGCTTCTGGCGTACAGCGAGCGGCTTCGAGAGGC
>Ga0302321_100000113_pt1 | contig 72366 bp, 61 predicted proteins | sample Fen_T0_1_FD_202505 | JGI IMG/M metagenome (GOLD analysis project Ga0302321, IMG submission 202505) | Peat permafrost microbial communities from Stordalen Mire near Abisko, Sweden - Fen_T0_1 | ecosystem: Environmental > Terrestrial > Soil > Wetlands > Permafrost | place: Sweden: Abisko... | reverse complement strand
ATCAGTTCAAGACTTAAAGTCTACACTGATCTCTGATAACTGAAAAACTGATAACTGAAATCACTTAGGTGGTTATAGCGACAGGGTTCCACCTCTTCCCATTCCGAACAGAGAAGTTAAGCCTGTCTACGTCGATGGTACTGCTGCAAAGTGGGAGAGTAGATAGCCGCCGTTTTTAAAGCCCCGATTACTGAATCAAATCAGTGATCGGGGCTTTTTTTGTGAAATAAAATGAAAATGAAGAATTGAATATAGAAGACTACTCATTTTATATAAACGAAAACCCTCTACGGCATTGTGCTGTAGAGGGTTTGCTTTAATAGAAACGTTTGAGTAATCTATTTTAGAAATCCTTGTTCTTTGTGTGTTAAACTAATATCTACCTTTCCATAGCGATCTTAGCCATTCGCCCAGTTTGCTTTCGGCAGGACTGTTTTGTACTTTCCAGATACTTGTTTTAGTTAGTTCATCAGGCAAAAATTGTTGTGCCACGAAATGATTTGGAAAATCATGCGAGTATTTATAGTTCGTGCCATAATTCAATTCTTTCATTAATTTTGTGGGCGCATTACGTAAGTGCAATGGAATCGGCAGATTACCTGTGCGTTCTACCAAAGCCAAAGCTTCATCAATTGCCAGGTAGGCTGAATTACTTTTAGGCGAAGCTGCTAAATAAACAGTGGCTTCGGCCAATATAATCCGACCCTCAGGCCAACCGATTTTCTGTAATGCATCAAAACATGCATTGGCAAGTAGCAGTGCATTAGGATTGGCTAAGCCTATATCTTCAGCCGCTGAGATAACCAAACGGCGGGCAATAAATTTTGGATCTTCACCACCAGCTATCATGCGTGCCAACCAATAGATAGCTGCATCAGGATCACTGCCACGAATTGATTTGATAAATGCTGAGATAATATCGTAGTGCATTTCACCATCTTTATCGTAAGCAGATGGGTTTTGTTGAAGTCGTTCGGTTACAATTTGATTCGTGAATACTACTTTTTCAGATGTTTCTGAATTTGCCACTAACTCTAAAATATTCAGAAGTTTACGTGCATCACCACCTGAGTAACGAATCAAGGATTCGGTTTCTTCAAAAATAATCTGACGGTTTTTTAATTCAATATCCGTTTTGATTGCGTATTCCGCTAATTCCAGTAAATCCTCTTTATCTAATGATTTCAATACATATACCTGACAACGCGAAAGGAGGGGAGTGATGACTTCAAATGACGGATTTTCTGTTGTGGCACCTATCAATGTAACAGTACCATTTTCCACTGCGCCGAGTAATGAGTCTTGTTGTGACTTGCTGAAACGGTGAATTTCATCAATAAACAGGATTGGATTTGCTTGCGAAAAAAAACGATTTGCTTTCGCTTTTTCAATCACTTCTCGCACATCTTTTACGCCGGATGTTACTGCGCTAAGTGTATAAAAGGGTCTATCTAGCTTATTGGCAATAATCTTAGCCAGGGTAGTTTTGCCTACGCCCGGAGGTCCCCACAAAATGAACGAGGAGATATGTCCGGATTCAATCATTTTGCGTAAGATGGCGTTTTCACCGACCAAATGTTTTTGGCCAATGTAATTATCAAGAGTTTGTGGACGGAGTCGTTCGGCTAAAGGTGGCATGTGAGAATGGTTTGAAAATGAAAATATTCAGCAGTTGTGCAATTTACTTTCGATAAATTATAATAGGACAAATGTAATAATAATGTAGCGATGCTACAAAATAAGCCCTGCTAATCTGACTAATTCATTCACTGTTTTCCAATTTCGGCTGGTGGCAGTTACTTTTAGTTTGTTCTCGAAAAATGTATTTGTGAGTTTTGTAGTACCATATCCGGTTGGACAATACACATAGATAGCTTTATCTAGCAATTCAAAATGATCCGCACCAAAGTCAGTTGACTTAATTTTTTCAAAACTTATTGTATCGGGTGTTTCAGATAGGAAAGTGATATGGAACGAAGCTGTATTTTTTGTTGAGTCTAAATTAAATGGATTGTTTTCAACTATTCGCTTCATCTCATCAAGCTCTAAAACTAACACAGGCACCTCTAAACCTGTAACCTCCAATATCTGCTTCGCAATACTTTTCGCTAAGTTTAAGGTATCAGTAACCTGAGTCCGAAAAATAACGTTTCCACTCTGAATATAGGTTTGAACGTGTGTATAGCCCAACTCAACATAAAGTTGTTTCAAAATGTCCATTTTAATCTTTTTATGGCCACCAACGTTGATGCCTCGTAACATGGAAATATATGTTGTCATTTTTTTTCTTGTCGATGAATTGAAAGTGTTCTTGTCTTATAAATAGGTTGTTTAATTTGCTTATTATGATAGTTATATGTCCATTTCTAATGGAAAAATAATGTTTAAATACCTTAGAATTATTTGAACTGATTAATTTCTTAATGTATAAAAAATTGAGATTAAATTACGATACAAATGTATACATTCTTTTTATGAGTGAGCTGTATTTTAAAAATGAATTATATATTGTCAGTATTTAAAAATAACAAATCTACCTTCAACTTTTTTGTTTATTCAAACGTTTGTATGAAACATAAGAATAATTTATAATTATACAGATATGGTTCCGAAGGTAATTCTTATGTTCTGAAACAGTAGTGATTGCAATTAAATATTTGATAATTATAAATAGGATTGAAATTTTCGAGAATAAACTTGCTTTAAGTCTAAAAATGTGCTGTTTATTCAGGAATTTTTACGACCTTTGCACCCCAAATACAAATAAAAAAAGTTTGAATGAAAACAAATAATGAAAAATGGCAAGGAAGTTCGAGACCAAAATCGAATGCTGGTGCCAGCCGTGATGGTAAACCATTTGAGTCACGCGATGTGAAATCGATTTTAAAAGGTTCAAGAGGTGCAGCAAAATTTGGTTCTGATAGACCAGCTCGTGATGACAATCGTGCATCGGGAAGTGCGGACTACAAAAAAAGAGATGATAGCCGTCCTGCTTATGGTGAAAAGAAACCATGGGAGAACCGCGATAGCAAACCTGCTTTTGGGGATAAAAAACCATGGGAAAACAGAGATAGTAAACCATCTTTTGGCGACAGAAAGCCTTACGGTGGTGGCGAAAATAAAACTCCTTACGGTGATCGCAAACCTTGGGAAAACAGAGATAGCAGTAAGCCTAGCTTTGACAGAAAACCAGCAAGCTCCGAACGATATGTGGGAGGTGAAGGAAAACCAACCTATGCCGAACGCAAAGCTGCTGAGATGAAAGAAGGTCGTTCTTCTTTCGGCGAAAAGAAATCATTCCAAAGCAGCGAAGGTCGCTCGTCATATGGCGAACGTAAACCTTATGAAAATCGTGGCGAACGTCCTGCTTATGGTGAAAAGAAACCTTGGGAAAATCGTGACAGCAAACCTGCATACGGTGAAAAGAAACCTTGGGAGAACCGTGAAGGCAAACCTGCCTTTGGAGATAGAAAACCCGCATATGGCGACCGTAAGCCCGCTTTTGGCGATCGTAAACCTTATGGTGACCGTCCTGCATTTGGTGGTGCTAAGAAACCATGGGAAAATCGCGATAGTCGTCCATTAAATACGGATGCTAATGGTGAGAAAGTCTACGGGAGATTTAACGAATCGGGAGATGATGAAACACGTACCGGTAAGTTGAGTTTCTCAAAATTACCAGAAGGCAAAAGATCTGAATATTCTGAAACGCGTTTTGATAACAAAAAAGATGGTGTAACCTTCCGCAAACGCAGTAGCGATGATACTTATGATCCGAATTCAAAATACAGCAATAAAAAACAATTAGAATATCGCAAGACTATTGTTGATTTGACGAAGCCGGTTCGTTTAAATAAATTTTTGGCCAATGCAGGTATCTGTTCACGTCGTGAGGCGGATGAATATATCCAGGCTGGTGTAATTTCTGTGAATGGACAAATTGTTACTGAAATGGGAGTAAAAGTATTACTTACCGACAAAGTAACTTTCCACGAACAAACCGTTCAATCGGAGAAAAAAGTTTATTTGTTGTTGAACAAACCAAAAGATTGTGTTACAACTTCTGAAGATACACACGATCGTTTGACAGTGCTTGATTTAGTAAAGAATGCTTGTAGCGAGCGCATTTACCCTGTTGGTCGTTTGGACAGAAATACTACGGGTGTTTTACTTTTGACCAATGATGGTGATTTGGCTTCTAAACTGACACACCCAAAATACGATAAGAAAAAAATCTATCACGTTGCTTTGGATAAAGCGCTTGAGAGAGCAGATTTCGAAACAATTTTGAATGGTGTTAACTTAGACGAAGATGATGTAATCAAGGCTGATGCATTGGAATTTGTAAAACCAGGTGACTTGAAACAAGTTGGCATTGAAATCCACTCAGGACAAAATCGCGTTGTACGTCGTATTTTTGAAAAATTGGGTTACAAGGTAATTCGTTTGGATCGTGTATATTTTGCCGGTTTGACCAAGAAAAGTTTACCACGTGGCAAATACCGCTTCTTAAGCGAACGCGAAGTGCAAATGCTTAAAATGGGTGCACACGAATAGAATAGTAGATTGGTTGTTTCTTTTACAATCAAATTGAGATAATAAATAGAGAACTCCTTTGCATTTGTTTGCAAAGGAGTTTTTTTGTTTCAATTGTTTGTAGTTTATGGGATATATTTTGTAATTTGCGCCTATCGTATTAATTTAAAAGTCAACGATGAAGAAAATAGTAATTGCAGGTGGTACAGGATTTATTGGGAGTTATCTTGATATGCGTTTTCGCGAACGTGGATATAAAGTTGTACTTGTATCGCGTGATAAGGCACATGTGCCCTGGGAATTGACAACATTAACAGAAGCACTTAATAAGGCCGATATATTGATTAATCTGGCAGGTATGTCTATTAATTGCAGGCATACTCCAACGAATAAGAAAGCTATTCTGGAGTCAAGAATCAGGACGACCGAACTACTTGGTGAGGCCGTCTTAAATTGTACTCAAGCTCCAAAATTATGGATAAATGCCAGTGCAACGGGTGTTTACAAGCCGTCGATAAGTCATCCTATGTCGGAAGACGAAACGGAACTTGGGAATGACTTTTTAGCAGAAGTAGTTACTAGTTGGGAGAAGGCATTCTTCGGTTGTGAGCTAGTCTCTACGCGTCAAGTGGCGTTGCGTACATCGGTAGTCCTGGGCAAAAATGGCGGTGCGCTCAGTCCATTAGTGATGCTAACCCGTTTGGGTTTAGGTGGTAAACAAGCAGAAGGAACACAGATGTTTAGTTGGATTCATTTGGAAGATTATTTCCGCATTGTGCTTTTTTTACTGGAACAGGATTTGTTGCAAGGTGTGTTTAATTGTACATCACCACAACCAATTTCCAATGATGTATTTATGCATGCACTCCGAAACGTATTACATGTTCCTTTTGGAATTCCTGCACCGGAATTTGTCATTCGGCTGGGTGCAAAACTGATAGGAATAGAGCCGGAATTGCTGTTGAATAGTGCATACGTGATTCCAAAAAAACTCAGTGTATCAGGTTTTCAATTCTCATTTCCGGAAATAAACAAAGCTCTACAAGATTTATTGGGAAGATAATTGTAGAACAGCTTTATTTCTCTCCAAGGTATTCGTTTGTATTGGTAACGGTTGAATAAAAATAATTCAGCGCAGCCAGGAAGCTATTGTGAACATTTTCAGCGGTCACTATAGTTCCATTTATTTCAAGATGTTTTGTAGCACACCCATCGGCAATAAGCGTACAATTAAATCCGAGATCTTTTGCAGCTCTGGTGGTGGCATCAATACACATATGGGTCATCATACCGCAAATGACCAGATTAGTTATATCCAGCGATTTTAAATGGTTCAGTAAATCTGTTTCCCGAAAGCTGTTTGGATAATGTTTAATAATCACTTTTTCATTGTCCAATGGTTTTACATTGGCATGAATTTCAGCACCAATAGTATTTGGAATAAAGAAGGTGGCACTGGGACTTGGCGCAATATGCTGAATATGCAATATTGGTTGATGTTCGGTTCTGAATTTCTGTAGCAATGATTTTATGTTTTCGCTTGCTTTGTCTGACCCAACCAGAGCCATTGCTCCATCCTCGAAATAATCGTTTTGCACGTCGATAATCAATAAAGCCGTATTCATATCATTTATTTTGATGTCTGTTTATATTTCAAAATCTGGTCACAAATATTACCACTGTATTTCTTCAAGTCCTTTTTCTTTCATGTACTTGTTTGCCAGTGAAAAATGATTGTTACCAATAAATCCACGATAGGCGGATAGGGGAGAAGGATGTACCGATTTCAATACAAGATGTTTATTGGTATCAATAAAATCACCTTTTTTCTGAGCGTACGATCCCCACAACATGAATACCAACCCTTCTTTTTCGGAAGCCAGTTTATGAATGGCCGCGTCGGTAAAGGTCTCCCAACCGCGTCCCTGATGTGAGCCAGCTGCATGTGCCTGAACAGTTAGGGTAGCATTGAGCAATAAAACACCCTGTTGTGCCCAACGGATAAGGTTGCCACTAGTTGGTTTAGCAATGCATAAATCGCGCTCTATCTCTTTGAAGATATTGAGCAGTGAAGGTGGAAAAGCCACACCATCGGCCACTGAAAAACACAATCCATGTGCTTGTCCGTCGCCGTGATACGGATCCTGACCAATAATTACCACTTTTACCTTGTCGAACGGACATTGATCGAATGCGTTGAAAATAAGTGCTGAAGGTGGAAATGTTAGCTTAGTTTTATATTCATTCCGTACAAAATCCGTCAATTTTACAAAATAATCTTTGTCGAATTCCGATTGTAACGCGTTTTTCCACGAGGGTTCTATCCTTACATCCATATTTTTTTCAGTTATCAGTAAGCAGTTATCAGTAAATTAGTGAGAAATTATAAACTGTTTACCGCCGATAGTAATTGGTTCATTGCCTGTTCCAATACGCTACGCGGACAAGCAGCGTTCAAGCGCAAATGGCATTCACCACCAGGTCCAAAAACGGTTCCTTTGTTTAGTCCCAGACCTGCCTTGTCGACAAAGAACCGGAATAAATCATCTGTTTCCATGCCCAACTCGCTGCCGTCCAACCATATCAGGTATGTTGCTTCGGGTATCATGGGTTTTATCTGAGGAATGTTGGTGTTCAAAAAGTCAACCACGAAGTCTATATTTCCCTCCACATATTCGAGCATTTGCTTTCTCCATACAGCACCTTGTTCGTAGGCAGCTTGTGTGGCCACATAAGCGAATATATTTCCGCCGGCTTGTTCTATTTTCTCAAGATATTCAGCATATTGCTTGCGCAATGCTGGATTAGGAATGATATACGACGAACTTACCAATCCCGGCATATTGAAGGTTTTGGTAGGTGCCATAAATGTCAGGCTAATGTCGGCAGCTGCAGCTGATACGGTTGCAAACGGAGTATGTGGCTGTCCGTGTAAAACCAGATCGGAGTGAATCTCATCGGAGATAACGATGATATTATGTTTCGCACAAATTTCGGCCAAACGTTCCAGTGTTTTGGCATCCCATGCACGTCCACCCGGATTGTGAGGATTGCAAAGAATAAACATGCGGGTGTTGGCAGTAATTTTTTGTTCCAGGTCTTCGAAGTCCATTTCGAATTTTCCGTTTACTTCTTTCAGTTGATTGTACACCAAATTGCGTTTTGCTTTTTGAACAACTTGAATGAATGGATAATATACCGGTGGCTGAATGATGATTTCGTCGCTTGTTTGGGTATAGGCATCAACCGCAAAGGCAATTCCCGAAACAATTCCGGGAAGAAAGCCTACCCATTCGGGTTTTACAGTCCAGTTGTGCAGTTGTTGAATCCACCCTGTCAATGCAGGAATAAAGCCTTTAGGCAGTTTAGAATAGCCAAAAACAGGGTGTTCGCAGCGTTGTTTCACGGCATCGATAATGAAATCGGGGGTGCGAAAATCCATGTCGGCTACCCACAATGGCAGTACATTCTCAGTTCCGAAAAGAGCCTTGCAGCGTTCTATTTTTATCGCATCGGTTTGGTTACGATCGATTATTTCATCAAAATTATACTTCATATTTTTTATCTGGAAATATGCCATTCTGAAATTGATGGCGCTAATTATTTGGATAATACTTCTTCAATTGGTTTTCCGATGCAAGCATTTGGCATCGGGATATTTAAAATACGCGACAGCGTAGGAGCAATGTCGGTGGTACTGTGCGAACTCACAATTTTTTTAGTTGGAATTTGCCAACCATAAAAATACAGCGGCGTGTACGAAACGATGGCATTTGACTCACCAATCGGATTGTTCTTGTCGTCCACTTCTATCCAACCGGGTAAAAGTGTCAGAATAATATCGCCGGTGCTTTTATGAGTTGTAGAGTTTTGAATACGTTCAATGACACTGTTTCCGTTTCGTCCCATGCTCAGCAGTTGCGTTGAAGTGTAGGCTGATTGAATGCCCTCAAATTCGAGCATAAACTCAGCTATGTTTTGCTGCATATCGCTGAACTTGATTTTTTTCTCTTCAATTTTCTTTTTGTTCAGATAGATGTTTTTAGCATAATAGCCTTCTATCCACTTTTCTTGTCCGTATACGGCCATTAGGTAAGTGCTCAGCAGTGCTAATGAACGATTTGCATTGAAGTAACCCGCTGGTATCTTGTTTTCTCCCAGTTCGGCAGGTGAGTGTACGCCCGTTTGATTTCCGAACATAAAAACCACCGTTTTATCCAGTCCTACTGAGGTGTCGATCTTTTGCATTATTCGTTGAATATCTTTATCCAGACGGAGATACATGTCCTCTTTTTCGGCCGTTTGCAGGGCTGTTGTTTTTTCGTTGGGTGTACGCACTGTAAATTGTAACATTAGCATATCGGGATATTTATCAGCCCCTAATCCTTGTTCGGTGATGAGTTTGCAGGCCACATCGGCTACCAGTGAATTTGCTGCAGGTGTGTTTTTGAGAATGGTTGCGTTTGATCTCAAATTCTTTTTGCTTTTCGGATCATACGTGAATCCCGATCTTTTATCCTCTTTTATCGGATGAAAATTATAAGTGCCAATGCTAAACAGTGGATTCCATACACGATCCACATAGGTTTGAAATTCTCCATTGGTATTCATGTTTTCGGCCCAATGAGTGAGTCCATCCATATAATAACCGGTTCCCACCCATTTCATTTGTGTATCATCTATCCATGCTACACTCTTAGCTGTGTGTCCACCCATCATGATAGCATCCTCAGCATTTAAAGCTATTGAGTAGGTCTTCGAATTATTGGGATTGGCCAGCATAAGTTCATCGGTGATGGTGCTCGAATGAAGGTTGTGAGCAGAAACTGTCAGTTTGGTTCCTATGCCAGTTTCATTTTCATCCTCAAGTATCGATTTTATTTCCTTTTCGGCTCTGTTGTAGTAATTATCACCCGCAATGCCGTTGTAGTAGGGAATAGTTCCCGTCATCACCGTGGCAACATCCGATGCATTCCCAGCTGAAATAATGTCATAGTGTACGTTTTCGCAATTCGCACCCTGACCGATTATCTTTCTCAGTCCATTGCTGTCGAAATAATTGTACATTAAATCGAGATGCTTCTGTTGCAGACCATCGATCATGATTCCGACAACCAAACGTGGGCGCACCGTAGTGCCGGGCTGTGCACAAAGCAATGTAGATTGAAATGCAAGAACTAAAACAAAGAAATATTTAGGGAGAGTAAAGTGCATTCTGATAATAGTTAATGATAAATGGTCATTGATAATCGTGTTACTTATAACTGATTACTGTTCATTGATTACTGACTAAAGCATTCCTTTGGTAGATGGCAATTCATACTGATAGATATCCCGTTTTACAGCCATTTTGATTGATTTGGCCAATGCTTTAAAGATACCTTCAATTTTGTGATGTTCGTTATCGCCTTCGGCTTTAATATTTAGGTTCATTTTGGCAGCGTCGCTGAATGATTTGAAGAAATGGAGGACCATTTCGGTAGGTAAATCGCCCACATATTCGCGTTTAAATTCAGCATCGTATACTAACCAGGCTCGTCCGCCAAAGTCGAGAGCCACTGAGCACAAGCAGTCGTCCATGGGTAAATAGAACCCGTAACGTTCTACGCCACGTTTATTGCCCAATGCCTTGCCAAACGCTTCGCCTAACGCAATAGCAGTATCTTCGATGGTGTGATGTTCGTCTACTTCAAGATCGCCTTTTACCTGAATGGTCAAATCGGAACCGGAGTGTTTGCCTATTTGTTCCAACATGTGGTCGAAAAATTTCAGTCCGGTGTTGATGTTGCATTTTCCGGAACCGTCTAAGTTCAGTTCGATAAGGATATCGGTTTCTTTGGTGGTACGTTTTACCGTGGCAGTGCGTTCACCGGCAAAGAGGAACTCGGTGATGCGGTTCCAGTCGGTAGTTTGCAATGCGCAGTAGGCTGTTAATCCTTTTTCCTTCAATATTTCCTCATCGGTACTGATGAAGATAGCTTTACAGCCCATGTTTTTGGCTAATTCAACATCGGTATAGCGGTCACCAATAACAAATGAGCCTTCTAAATCGTAGGCTTCGGTGAAATATTCGGTAAGCATGGCAGTGCCCGGCTTACGGGTCGGTAAATTATCTTCGGGGAAAGATATATCAATGAATATTTTATCGAAATGAATATTCTCGTTGGCAAGTGTTTTCAGAAAGCTGGCTTGTACCTGATCGAAGTTTTCCTGTGGATATACCGGCGTTCCCAAACCGTCCTGATTGGTAACCAATGCCCATTCGAAGTCAAGCTTTTTGCGGATAAAGTGCAGGTTACGGAGTACGGCAGGCAGGTATTCAATCTGATCCACGCGGTCTACCTGATACGTCACCGGTGGTTCGATGATGATGGTGCCGTCGCGATCAATAAAAAGAACTTTCTTTTTTATAGTTGGGTCTTGTTGATTTGTCATTTTTGTAATATTATATAGTTACGAGTTACATGTTACGAGTAGCTGGTATCATTTATTTTTTGAGAAACTCCATACGCATAGGGGTAAACACATCCATTAGAATGCCTGCTTCGAGGCATACTACGCCGTGTGGTTTATCGGGTTCGGTGTAAAAACCGTCGCCTGTGTTGAGTATTTTCTTTTCACCGTTGATGTTTACTTCGAATGAACCGCCTGCAACGTAAGTAGTTTGTGAATGAAAATGCTCGTGGACATAGCCAATGGCCCCTTTTTCGAATTTTACTTTCACCATCATAATCTGACCATCGTAACCCATAATCTGACGTGATACACCTCCGCCTAGGTCTTCCCAAACGGTTTCATTCTCAACGATAAAATTTGCACTTTTAGTATTCATATATTTCAATTTCCTTGTTCTAATCTTTGTTTTGCAAATAGAAGTACACCTTGCAGGTGTTTATTCATTAGTTCTCCAGCACCATCGGCATCTCCGGCTTTTATGCAGTTGAGCATACCTTCGTGTTCCTCAATGATTTGAGAGTTGGGAACACAAATTCTATCGCGTTGATAAATAGCTAAAATATCGGGGATAACGATCATTAACATTGCTTTGATAACGGGATTGTGACTCGCCTCGGCAAGGGCACGGTGATAGGCAAAGTCGTAACTTACACGCTCGGGAGTATCAAAATGCTCCACAAAATCGGCATGGGCTTTTTCAAGCATAATAATGTCCTTTTCAGTTCTTCGTTCGGCACAAAGTCTTACTCCTTTTACTTCGAGCAAGATACGTGTTTCTACCAGAGAGTAGAAGTCGTAGCTCTGAAGGTTCAATACGTCCGAGATAAGTCCGTCGAGCGTGTTGATGTCAAGGCCATTTACCACCGAACCACTTTGGGGTAAGGTTTTGATAATGCCATAAAACTCCAGTTTATGCAGTGCCTCGCGCACATGCGTTCTGCCAAAGCCAAATTCTATGGCCATTTTCCGTTCAGCCGGAAGTTTGTCGCCCGGTTTCAATACGCCCGAAATAATTAGTTCTTTAATCTTAGAGATTACTTTGTCGGTGGGTGTTTCCAAACTTTGATCTGTCAATACTAAAGCTGTTTCTGTCATATTTATCTGCTTCTAATCCATTTATATATCAAATAAACAAATTAATTTGAAAAATGATTACAAAGATACTTTGAATTAATTAAACATCAAACAATTCATTATTGAAATAGGGCTAAATTAATTGCCATATCCTACCGTTTCGACAATTGAGAGAATATGTCTTTTTTATTTACACAGTTTGGACAGTCTCATAGTTTATTGAATAGACCCGAATAGACCCCGATGATGAGTGATTTATTGGCGATGATGGGTGATTTATTGATACTGTCAGACGATTTATTGATACTGTCGAGTGATTTATTGATAGCGTCAGAGGGTCTATTCAATAAACTGTGTCAGAAGAGTGATAGTGCTGCTTAGAAGCCTTAAACTGTAGAATTGGTTAAACGACAAAGAGAGATGCCGGTAAAAACCAACATCTCCCTTTTCCAACAAATCAACCAACCTTTAAAACATGAGTTTATTCAATCACGAATGAGGAAATAGACCTTAAAAAAACTACATGTTATGGATTTACCATTCAACCATGTATGAAACACTTCGGTTTTATTTGTTTGAATGATTGTTACTATGACTTTTTTACTCGCTTTTAGAAATGTGAGCTACCATACGTAGGTTGCCACTGCTCCTGCACTCAAACCAGGACTTACAATTTTGTTTTTAAACTGAATATTGAATGTTTGCGATGCATTGCTTTCGTTGAGTACTATCAGCACTTTTTTGCCGGTAGGAGTGACGAAGGCCACATTGGGTAAGTTGCTCACCACGCTCGATTCAATACGTACCGATCCGGCAGGGACAAACTTAGAAGCATGACCAATGATGTAATAAGCTACGTTACGGGATACGCTGTTGCTGATAGTCAATGCTCCCAGGCAGGTTCCACAACCGCCATCGGTGTGAGGATAGTAGTTAGGGTCGGCAGCCAGGTTCCATTCAATCACATTTTTACTCCAGTTACGGGGAGCACCGATGACCAGGTTTTTTACGTGCCATTTCAAATCTTCCACAAAATTGCCCGGGGCACCTACCCATTGTTCGGTGAAATACACGTTCTTTTCGGGATAGGCATTGTGAACCGTGGTGAGTGCAATTATATTACCACCATAGAGATGAAAAGCCGATCCGTCGCTGTATTTGCGTGCATCCGGATCGTTAAGAACCGTTAGCGGATAGCTGTACATATCGCAGTTGTGATCGTACAGAATAATTTTTGTGGTGATACTGTTTTTGGCAAACTCAGGTCCCAGATGATTTTTTATAAACAATGCCTGATCCAGTGCAGTCATGTACATGCTCGGATTATTATCCGGGTTCAGCGGTTCATTTTGAATAGTAATGGCATCGATAGGGATTCCCTGCGCTTTCATGGCCTGAATGTATTTTACGAAATAGCGCGCATACACTCCGAAAAACTCTTGTTTCAGACTACCGCCTTTTGCACTTTTGTTTGTTTTCATCCATGCGGGAGCCGACCATGGTGACGCCAGAATTTTGATGTTTGGATTGATGGCTAATGCCGATTTTAATACCGGTATCAAATCAGCTGAGTCGGGTCTAAGGCTGAAATGCTGCAAGTCGTTATCTACACTCGATGGATCGATGTCATCGTACGAAAATACGGAGGAACTTAAATCGGATGCTCCGAGGCTTACCCGCAGATAACTAATACCAATTGCCGTGCTATCGTTCGAGAAAAGTTCTTTTACCAAATTAGCCTTGTCGGTGGCGCCCAGTTTGTTAATAAGAAAAGCACTTCCACCGGTCATAGCAAATCCAAACCCATCCATGGTTTGATATTTTGTGAGCGAGTCGACCGTTATCGACGGATTTACATTTGATGTGGCTGTGAAATTTAAAGCATTATTTTGTTTCTTTAAATAAGTCATAGAGCTGGGTTCGGTCAACCAATAGGATACATCCGAGCTCACATTTTTGGGTTCTTCGGGTTTATTTTGGACTATTTCATTCCCGGTTGCACAGCTCGACACCATTGTCAAAGCAGAAACAACCGCGAATTTAAAGAAAGAATGTCGTGAAGTGAATTGTTTACTAAACATAATCTGTATTTTATCTTTTTTAAGCCTGAATAATTATTGAAAAACCCGCACGTAATCCACTATCATTCGCTGTGGAAATACTGTAGTTGCATCCGGATTGCCCGGCCAATTCCCGCCAACTGCCACATTCATGATAAAGAAAAATGGTTTGTCGAACGGATAATTGCCATTCACCTGCGATTTATTGGCGGTAAAAAAGACCACATCGTCAATCAGAAAGCTCAGTTTATCGGCATCCCATTTAAGACTGAAAAGGTGAAATTTATCGTTGAAAGTGAGTGAAGCTAAAGAGTAGTTTCCACCGATATGTGTACTTGCTCCGCCTGCAGTACCCCAATGAACGGTGCCGTATGTTTTTTGTGGTTCATGTCCCAGTAGTTCCATTATGTCAATTTCGCCACATGCCGGCCATGGAGTAGTGCCAATATTATTGCCGAGCATCCATAATGCCGGCCAAACACCTTGTCCTTTCGGCAACTTGGCTCTGAAATCAATTCGTCCGTAGGTGAATGTTTTCTTGTCTTTCGAAATCATTCTGGCCGACGTGTAATTGTTTGTCCCCACGGTTTCTTTGCGGGCTTCAATTACAAGAAAACCACCTGTAGTATAGGCATTTTTGCTTGAGTTGGTGTAGTATTCCAGTTCATTATTTCCCCAACCAGAGCCACCTATGTCGTATGACCAATTTGAAGAGTTTATATCTTTCGTAGTAAATTCATCACTCCAGGCGAGTGTCATTCCGGGGTAACTTGTTGCACCGGTATAGCCGGTACCATCAACAGGAAGGTATGTTCCGTAGTTTTGAATCGTTCCGGTGGCTTTTCCCGTTCCGGATATAGAAGCATTGGTAGGAGTACTCAGTTCTAATGTAAAGGTTTGATCTTCTTGTCGAAGGCTATCTTTCGAAACAATAACATCCACAAATCCTCTTTGTTGGTTAGCTGGAATTATAAGTGTGCCTGAAGTAGGAGTATAATCTTTATTTGCCAAAGCAGTACCATCGTTAGTTTTGTATTGAACGGTTATCTCTTTAGTGCTAACGGGGGAAACAGTCACGTAAAATTTGAATTCGGTAGTTTGCGTTGAACTTCGCGTATCCTTAATATTATCGATTGAGATAATTGATCCAATAGCTATCTCAGATGGATCATCTTTTCCCTTGCAAGCAGATGAAAAAAGAATAAACAGGGTAGCGGTCGTTAAAATTGTTTTCATTCGTTTATTTTGAATTGTTGTATGCATAGTATTTGAATATTTATCAAGAAAAGCAGTTTGTATTTTATTTTTGGAACGTCTATTTTACGATAATTGGTAAGCAGCAGTGAATATCATTGGCAGATGTGGCAACCTGAAGTACAAACTCTCCCGGCTCAACTATCCAAGTACTTGATTTTTCGCTATAAAAGGCTAAATCTTGTGCTTTTACGTTTAAAGAGACCGTTTTTCTCTCCCCCGCTTGTAAGAAAACTTTAAGGAAGGCTTTCAACTCTTTTTTTGGACGTAAAACAGAACATTTTGATTGGCTTGAGTACAATTGAATAACTTCAGCACCTGCTTTTTTACCAGTATTTTTGATTTTTAGTGTAACAGTTATTAAATCATTTTTCTCAAACTCGTGTTTATTGGTTACAGCATCGTTTATTTCGAAGGTGGTGTATGAAAGCCCATAACCAAATGGGTATAACGGTTGAATATTCTTAGTGTCGAACCAACGATAGCCGACTAATATATCTTCTTCATAGTGCGATTTCATGTTTCTCTCATTAAAATTTCCCAATGCATGGGCTGGAGACTGGCTAAGTGAAACCGGTAACGTGAATGGAAGTTTACCGGAAGGAAATTCTTTACCAGTTAAAATATTCATAACTGCATTCCCGGCTTCCATTCCTCCATACCATGACCATACTATTGACGGAACACGATACGCAATGCCCGTTAGCTCTAAAGGAGAGCCAGCTATAATGACTACAATGGTTTTTGGGTTAGCCTTCGTTACTTCCTGAATTAGTTGTTCTTGTCCATATGGTAGTCGGGCATGCATTTTATCAAAAGACTCAGAATCGAAATCATGATTTAATCCGGCAAAAATTATAGCAACATCTGATTTTTTAGCCTGAGCTACTGCTTCGTCTATCAGTTTCCAGTCAACAGAGTCTGAATTGAGTTGTCCTAATCCAGTGTTTTCAATAAAGGTGGATTGTTTATTGTAGCCCTGTGCAAAGTTGATTTTTAAGCTATTTCCGAATTTTTGCGTAAATGCTTGCAATGGAGTAATTTCATACAAGGTCTTAATTTCCGAACTTAGTCCACCTGAACAATGTTTGCGGGTTGCATTGTCGCCAATAATGGCAATCGACTTCAATTCTGAAGTATTTAATGGTAATAGGTCTTTTTCATTTTTCAATAAAATAATTGCTTCAACAGCCGAACGATATGCGGCTTGTTGATGTTCTTTTGTATTGAAACTACCTACTGTTCTATTTTTTGTGTCGAACATTTTTGTTTTGAACATTACCCTGAGTATGTTCGCTACTTTTTCATCTACCAAACTTTCTTTTAATCTACCTTCTTTTACTGCTTTAATAAGAGGGTCAGCAAAAAACCATTCGTTATAGTTTGCTTTTTCAGTGCCCATTTCAAGGTCAAGACCAGCTAATGCTGCTTTTTCAGTGCTGTGAGTTGCATTCCAATCGGACATATATATGCCTTTGAAGCCTAACTCTCCCCGTAATATCGTGTGACCTAGATAATCGTTTTCGGAACACCAATCACCACGGAATTTGTTGTACGCACCCATTACCGTTAACGCACCACCATCCATAATCGAGGCTTTGAAAGCTGGCAAGTATATTTCATGCAAGGCTCGTTCACTTAAATAAGCATCAATGATGAAGCGATTGCCTTCTTGATTATTCGCCAAATAGTGTTTTACGCTGGCTGCCACATCCTTTGATTGTAGTGCCTTGATGTAGGCCACTGCTAATTGCGAAACTAAATATGGATCTTCACTCATATATTCAAAGTTTCGTCCGCAAAGTGGAGAACGGATTATATTTACTCCAGGTCCAAGTAACACATCTTTTTTGCGAAATCGTGCTTCTTCACCTAACACATATCCTCGTTGACGAGTTAGGTCTACGTTCCAACTTGCAGCCATCGCTGTTCCGGGAGGAAAGCAAGTCGAAGAATCGTTTGTCCAGCCGGCATAATGCCAGTCGTGTCGATTCATCTCTGCCCTTACACCGTGAGGTCCATCAGATAGAGCTAATTCTGGAATACCTAAACGAGGTATACCAGTGTTGAAAAACTTTGAATTGCCATGTAAAAGACCAGACTTTTCTGTCAGAGTCATTTTTTTTATCAATTGTTGTATTCGCTTCTCTGTTTGAATATCAGTTTGAGCAAATGTTGAAACAATAAAAACGAATAGTATCGAAATGGCAAAATACTTTTTGTTCATGTCGGCTGATTGTTTTGTAGGTGCATATTGTGAAACTTTCAAGAATAGTATTTACTATAGCTTTTGAATGCTAAGTAAGAAGTTTGTGGTCTTAGTATGTGATATATAATTGAATTAGAATATTCGCGTATTCAAATTCTGTTTTCATTGCAGTTTTTTTTGAAATTTAGAGTGTTTAGATAAAGAAGTTTGTATTTACCAGAACATGCATGTTCATAATACATTTAGTTATTGTGACTTGTTTAAAATTAAATCTGACGTTTGGTTTAAATATAAGCGCCAGACATTTGCCTGACGCTTATTAAAGGTATTAGTTTTATAATTAATATCCAGGGTTTTGAGAACCTATAAGTGAATTCCCGTTCATTTCATCCAAAGGAATTGGAAAGTGTTCATGTTTCCCTTTTACAAAACCTAAGTTTTTAAGTTCTTGATCGGCCAATCCCCAACGGACTAAATCCCAAAAGCGAAGTCCTTCGTAAGCAAGTTCTACTTGTCTTTCTTTTACAATAGCAGTGAAGAGTGCATCTCCCGAAGCTGTAATAGCTGGCATACCTGCACGTGCTCTTACTTTATTCATTTCTGTGCGCGCTTCAGCATCTTTGTTCTGTTTTTGATAAGCTTCTGCAGCCATCAAAAGTACATCGGCGTACCTGATTAATCTCCAGTTTGTTGAGAAGTTTAATTCTGGGGTGTTACCGTTTTGATCGTTAGTTTCAGCAGAATACGTTTGGTACTTTGTGCGAATGTACCCTTCAGTTTCCCAACCATCAGTAAATGAACCACCAAAATTAGTAGCTAATTCTTGTTTGGAAATGATAGTTGCAGCACGACGTGGATCTGCAGGATCAAACGCATCATAAAGCTTTTTTGTTGGTGGATTAAAGCCCCAACCTTCACGAATACCACTTGTTCCCGAAACAAAAGGTCCACGAGGGCCCCATAATTGCAAGTGTCTATTATCGTCAGCATTACGATCCCAGTTTGCATTTCCCCAGTTTTTATTTTCAGAGATAAATGAGGCTTCTAGTAATGATTCTTTATCAAACTCAGTTTCTTCTCTGGTTATTTTGGAAAAATCAGGATACAAAGCAACTTCAGTACCTTCTTTGTCAATTACAGCTTTAAATGCAATCGTAGCTTTTGGATAATCTTTTGCAAATAGGTATGTTTTTCCTAGCAAGGCTTGAGCAGTTTGTTTGCTTACTCTGAATCTATCTACAGTTGCATACTCACTTTTATTTGGTAAGTCTACTATTGCGTCGTTCAAGTCTTTCACAACCTGAGCGTAGACATCGGCTTGTGGAGATCTTGCTATGCCTTCAGTTAAGGTGCTGGCAGCTTGTAATCTTAACGGCACATCACCGAATGCTGTAGTTAGTTCAAAGAAGAAATAAGCACGCAGAAATTTTGCTTCTGCAATCATTCTCTTTTTTAATGGAGTATCTGCTTTTGCGTTGTTGATTAATTGGTTGCAACGATATATACCATAGTAATTTATGGAATAGAATGCTCTGATACCTGCATTTTCAGGTTCCCATTTAAAAGCGTCAATCTTTTGATATTGAGATTGATCTGATTCACCACCACCACCACAATTGGTGTCATCCCCTGGAAGTTGTTTGATAAAGAACGGACTGGACCAACCCTGCAACTGATCGGAGTGCAACATGTCATAAGCAGCTGTAAGTGCATACGTTACTTCAGTATCAGTTGAGTAATAGGTTCCAGTGTCACTTTTGCCGTATGGAGCTATTTCAAGAAAATCTTTACTACATGAAGTAGCAGTCAAAGCTAATCCGCTTATAAGTAAGTATTTGAATAATTTATATTTTTTCATATTTATATTTTTTATTATTATTGATAAATTGTTGCTGTATTAGAAACTTAGAGATAGTCCAAAAAGAACTTTCTTTGAAACAGGATAAATACCAAAGTCAATTCCTTGAGCATTGTTATTTTGACTTCCAACTTCAGGATCTAAACCACTATATTTACTAAATGTAAAGTAGTCGTTCAATGAAACAAACATACGAGCTTTACTCAATAATACTTTTTTTGCCAATGCTTTAGGGATTGAATAACCTAACTGTATTTGTCTGATTTTCAAGTATGAACCACTTTCAACCATTAAATCACTTTTGTATAAATACTCACCATTGTAACCTGCACGCGGCATAGAAGCAACATTATTAGCTGCTGTCCAACGGTTGTCGTAGAATTTAGTCAACTTGTTTGTTTCCGCATTGTCAGCCCTTGCAAAACCTAAAAAGTTTTCTTGCCCAAAAGACCCTTGCATGAAGATGTTCAAATCAAAGTTCTTATATCCAAGCGTAATGTTAGACCCAATAATCATGTCTGGATGTGGACTTCCAATGTTAGCCATATCTTTGTCACTAATTGTTCCATCATCAACATTGTTTTTTACAATTGGGTCGCCGGGTACTGGTTTGTAAGTGGCATCTGTGATTTTATTAGCTGTTTTCCATGCATCAATTTGTGCTTGATTTTTAAAGATACCATCGTTTTGATAACCTCTGAAGTAGTATATTGGTTGTCCGAGTTCCATGTAGGTTAGATTACCAAGTGTTGGTAAACTTGAACCTCCAATACGAGTTACAGCCGAATTCATTCCGGTTACTTCATTTTTCATTAATGATAGATTTACATTTACATCGTAAGTGAAATCCGATTTATGATCTTGATATCCTACCATGAATTCTAAACCAGTGTTTGTTACTTCACCTGCATTCCAATAAGGAGCATCATTACCGTGCGATAAAGCAGGTGTCGATGGGGTTAACAAATCTTTCGTAACTTTTCTGTATGCATCAAATGTAAAATACAGTTTGCTGTTAAAAGCTTTTAAATCCAAACCTAAGTCAATTTGTTCACTAGTTTCCCAACGTAATTCTGCGTTAGCCAATAAATCCGGTTCTGCTCCGGGGATTAAAACATTATTGCCATTAGGGTATTCGATTCCAGTAGTGGTTATTAATGAACGATATTGGTCAACACCAAGGTTTGATAAAGAACCGTTTTGACCCCAACTTGCACGTACTTTCATGAAGTTGATTTTTTCCATCTTCCAGAATGATTCTTCTGATGCCACCCAACCTCCTGAAATAGAAGGGAACGTACCATATTTGTTTTTGCTACCAAATAATGAAGAACCATCTCTTCTTAAAGTTCCCTCAAGCATGTATTTCCCTTTATAATCATAAGATACACGTCCAAAATAAGAGTTCTTAGATTTTACTTCTTTTCTACCACCAATAATATCATTTTTGCGACTATCTACATAATCAGGATATCTGAATAAATCATCTTCTTTGATCATTTTTCCAGAATTGGTATTCAAATTTGTATAACTGAATTTTTCGGCAGACATACCAGCCATTACAGTAATATTGTTTTCACCAATTTTGTAATTGTAAGAAGCAAAATTCTCCCACAACCATGTCGACCATTTTTGGTCATTAGAAGTCACATTAGCCGCAGTATTTAATGATCTGGAGTTGGCATAATAGCTTGGTGTCCAAGAATTATAATTACCAAAAGCCAAGTCAAGTCCAACGCGAGAAGTAAATACAAAATTTTTGAATGGTTTTAAGTTCAGATACTGACTTGTCAACAATTTGTTATCAGTATAGATTCCCTTATCTATGGCCATGCGGATAAGTGGATTCATTAGCTCGCCTTGAAGGAAGTTATTGTCAGATAAACCGTAATAATTGCCATTAGCATCTTTAAGAAGCGTGTTGCCGGCTGCAATTAAACCTTTCATATACGTAGTTAACTGAGTTGGAGAATATGTTGGTTTAGTAGTTGGATCCATCATTAATGCACTGTTTATAACTCCATTAAAGCCATCATCCTCTGTAATAGATGATTTTTTTGAATTAGTAAATGCAATATTAGCACCAACTTCTAGCCATGGTTTAACTTCTTGAGAAAGGTTTACTCGTGTAGTGATGCGTTCAAAACTCGCTTTACTACCACCAATTACACCATCTTGTTTGTCATATCCAGCGCTAACCATGTATGTGCCTTTGTCAGAACCACCACTTATCGTTAAACTATGTGATTGAGATGGAGCATTTTCTGCAATTTGATCCAACCAATTTGTGCCAATAGCATCTACATTTGTTGGGTTTGGCAAACCCGGAAAATTTGCAGCATGTCCCTCAGTCATAAAGGTAGCATATTGTTTTGAATTCATCATTGATGGTTTCTTCGATATGCTTTGTGTTCCAAATTGGACATTAAGGTCAATTTTGGCTTGTCCTTTTTTTCCAGCTTTGGTTTTGATTAATACAACTCCATTTGCACCTTCAGCACCATAAATAGCCGATGAAGCAGCATCTTTAAGTACTTCCATAGACTCGATGTCTGATGGAGCAAGAAAATTGATATCTCCAGTTCTCATTCCATCTACAATATACAAGGGTTCAGACGATCCGTTAGAACCGGCACCACGAATTTTTACTTTCATGCCGCTTCCCGGAGCACCCGATTGCGGGGTAACTGTAACACCAGCTGCTTTTCCTTGCAAGGCTTGTTCAGCACGAAGCACAGAACTAGTCATATCTGCTGCTGTAACACTTGAAGTTGCTCCGGTAAGTAAGCTTTTCTTCTTTGTACCATATCCAACAACTACAACCTCATCTAGATTTTTATTGTCTTCAATTAAATTTATAATAAAATCCGATTTTCCCGTTGCACTAATTTTTTGTGAAATATAACCAATATATGATACAACAATAACTGAGTTTGATGTTGGAACATCCATGCTAAAGCCACCATTAATGTTAGTTATTGTTCCCGATTTCGAGCCTTCTACTTGGATTGTTACACCAATAAGTGGCTCATTAGTTTTTGCATCTTTTACAACTCCTTTGATAGAATTGGCTGCAGATATTGAAAAAGTACATAGCGTTAAAAGAAGGAATGTACTGAACAAACTTTTATGAAGTTTGCTTTTGTGTAAGTTGTGAGACTTACAACTTTTGTGTGAATTTTTGTTCATAGGTTTAATTTAATAATTAGATGATTGTTTTTAGTAAATTAATGATTTTAGTTTTGACTTAGTTTTAATTCACGTAGAATTGTTCATGATTATTGAGTTTTAGCCGTTTGATTTATAGAGTTAATTTGAATTTTGATTTTAGATTTGCTTCGGAGGAATTACCAACAAATAGTTCATAGTCTCCGGTTTCGTTTATGAATTTTACGTCGTCGTTGTAAAATTTTAAATCACTGGGTGTAATGTTGAAAGTAACCAATTGATTTTCTCCTTTTTTCAGAAATAGCTTTTTAAATCCTTTCAATTCTTTTACTGGACGAACTACGCAGCCAAATAAATCGCGTACGTATAATTGTACTACTTCTTCACCATCATAATCTCCTGCATTTTCTACGTTGACAGTTACTGCAAGCTTGCCACCATTTATAGCTAATTCGTTAGCAGATAGTTTTAAATTGCTGATGTTGAATTTGGTGTAGCTTAAGCCGTAACCAAACGGAAAGCGTGGACTATTTTGTAAATCGATATAGGCCGAAACATAGTTTTTGTCATTTTCATCTTTGGCAGGTCGGCCGGTGCTGTAATGGTTATAGTAAATTGGAATCTGACCTTCTGTTCTTGGAAACGACATAGGCAATTTACCCGCCGGGTTGTAACCGCCAAACACTACGTCAGCTATTGAGTTTCCTGCTTCGGTTCCTAACCACCAGGTGTATAAAATAGCCGGAATATTATCAGCAGCCCAATTGAAAATTAATGGGCGACCAGTATTTAGCAACAATACAATAGGTTTACCGGTTTTGTATATTTCTTTCATCAATTCTTCTTGTACGCCCGGAAGTTGCAAACTACTTCTGCTTTTTGCTTCACCGCTCATATTCGCTGCTTCGCCTAATGATAAAATAACTACATCTGCCGATTTTGCAGCAGCAATCGCTTCTCCGAATCCGGATGTGTCGGTATCATTAATGTTACAGCCTTTCGAATAAAGAATTTCTGAGTTTTTATCCAATTGATTTTTGATGCCCTGGTACTGGGAAATGATTCTTGCTGTATCATCAGGGAAGGCTACCGACCAGAATCCGTGATTAGCTGTTGTGGCTTTGAATAATGGTCCTATTAACGCCACTTTTTTTGTTTGTTTCGAAAGAGGTAGGAGAGGCATGCCATTGCTAAGCTTCTCGTTTTTAAGTAGAACAATACTTTTTTTACCGATTTCGCGCGCAACTTCTCTGTTCGCAACATTATCAGTTTGTTGTTTTTCTCTTTCTACATTACAAAACCGGTAAGGATCATCGAACAAACCAAGTTCAAATTTTTTGATCAGAATTCTTTTTACCGCATCGTCTATAATAGATATGTCAACTTTTTTATCCAACACCAACTGTTTTAAATTATCGCGATAGCAACGACTTTCCATGTCCATATCCGAACCGGCTATAATGGCTCTCATGGCTGCTTCATAACCGTTTTTAGCGTAACCATGTGCAATCATTTCGCCAATGCTACCCCAGTCGCTCACCACAAAACCCTTGAAATTCCATTGGTTTTTCAAGAGGTCACGTTGGATATACTTATTGGCTGTAGCCGGTATACCATTAATGTCATTAAATGAGTTCATAAAAGTAGCTACATTGGCTTCGGCAGCTGCTTTGAAGGGTGGGAGGTAGGTTTCGTTCAATTGTCTAAGGCTCATATCCACAGAGTTATAGTCGCGTCCGCCTACTGCAGCGCCATAGGCTGCAAAGTGTTTTGCACAGGCCATTACAGCATCAATATTGCCCAGTCCATTTCCCTGAAATCCTTTCACTCTGGCTTTTGCCACCAGACTGCCCAGGTAAGTATCTTCGCCTGCACCTTCCATCACGCGGCCCCAACGAGGATCGCGGGCAACGTCAACCATAGGAGCAAATGTCCAGTGTATCCCATATGCTGCGGCTTCTGTTGCGGCTATATGTGCCGATTTTTCCATTAAAGCTAAATCCCATGTTGCAGTTTCACCAAGTGGAATAGGGAAGGTAGTGCGGAAACCGTGGATAACATCTAATCCGAAGATCATGGGGATTTTTAAGCGCGATTGCAATGCTAGTTCCTGTAGTTTTCTGGTTTCTTCTGCACCCACTACGTTGAGCATCGAGCCGACTTTTCCCTGGCGTACCTGATTTGCTTTATCGCCATCGGAGGTTATTTTGCCTGTTGCATTTCTATCGCTGGTGTATTGATTGAGTTGTCCGATTTTTTCGTCGAGGGTCATCTGACGAATTAGCAAGTCGGCTTGCATAGCCGGAGTAGATTTTTTTTGCCCAAGAACACTCAGGCAGATAAGAGAGAGAATAAATACAGGGAAGAACTTTTTCATGTGATAATTATGTTATAACTTAAATTTCGAGTTGAGTTGACGAGTCTCCGTAAACAGATTTAATTTTAGAATGGATCAGGCATACTTCTCCCTTACAACTGCTATAACATTACACTACAGATTTAAGGGTTTTATCATCTTATAGTGTCGTATGCACAATAAGTTTGATGTTGCAAATATATATAGTATTGTTTCATTTTCCAAATAAAGAATGTGTTTATTTTACACTAAGCATTACATTTAACGTATATCAATCGTAAATTAATTAGTATTCAGGTAGTTGGTTTTGTTGTAAAAATCAAGCAGACACTATAACCAATTATCCTTATTATTCGTGAGCGTATAAAATATAAAGGCCAATTGGCACTCATATTTGTATAAACTGATGTAAATAAATAAAAAAATATTATTTTTTTGGATACGAAGTATACAGAAGTGTCATATTTACAATATCTTTGCCCCAAAATTGAACTTATGTGATAATTTTATTACAATCTATTTACGATTTCCCGTTTCGAATCACAATGATCAATGCAAAACAATAATATTAATAAGCATAAATTAGCATGGAAGCAGTAGTCGAGTCAAACCCTAACAGAATTAGTCAAGAGGCATTTGCAAAAGAATTTTTACCAAGTATTTCTGTCGATTGTGCCATTTTTGGATATGGAGAAAATGAGTTGAAAGTGCTGGTGCGTCGTGAATTTATACCTTACGAAGGCGAAATTCATATCGAATGGAAGTTGCCGGGTAATCATGTGAAGCGATCAGAAGATATTGATGCCACTGCTGCTCGTATTTTGAAGGAGCAAACCGGACTCGAAGATATATATGTAAAACAATTCTCTGTGTTTAGCGACCCCCATCGACTAAAGATAAACATGGTAGATTATGAATGGTTGAAACCACGAATTGCCGAGGATAGGGTTATTACCGTGGGGTTTTATTCATTGTTGAATATAAACGATGTTGATAATTCGAAATTGATTGAAGATGCTAACTGGGAAAACGCCTATGATGTGAAGGAGCTAATGTTCGACCATAATCAAATTTTCGACGAAGCGTTTAAGAAGTTGAGGTATGATTTATTGCACGAACCCCTGGTGTTTGAGTTATTGCCCGAAAAGTTTACGCTCACAGAGATGCAAAAACTTTACGAAACAATCTTCAATACTACCTACGACAAGCGTAACTACCGTCGTAAAGTTAATAAAATGGCCTACCTGATTCCCTTGGATGAGTTCCAAACGGGAGTTTCACACAAACCGGCTCGTCTTTATAGTTTTAATCGCGATATTTACGAAGAAACCCGTACCGAACGTTTCGATTTCAGAATGTAGCCACCACCAATCTAAATTTATTTAGTCAGATTAAAATAAAAAAAGAATAGAACCTCCCTACCGCAGATTCTATTCTTTTTTTTATACAGCATTCTATTCTGACCACTACTTATTTCACTAATTAGATTTACATTGATAATCGGATAATGCCGCATTTTTCAGCCGACAATCCTGCTAGAACTGGATGTTTGAAATTGGTACACAACCGCCAAAAAACTGATTAACATAGCACAAGTAAAATATCATATCGTGTCTGATTCTTCGGCTAATTCTTTGGCTGATTTACTACTCTTTTTTATTTGCCAGTGATACGCCCAGCAAGTAGTACCGAAATAAACTATGGACTGAATCCACAGGCTGAAATATTCGAAGGAAATGTGATGTAAATCTGCTCCGAGCGTATTTATTTTTATATAGCCCTGAACGCCCGAAGTGGATGGGAATATCCATGCAAATGCTCTCCAAAAACCATTTATATTCGATTGAGGCCATGATACTCCGCTTAAAAATAGAAGTATAAGCGTCATGAACATAAAGACAACCATGCCTGTTTCTCTGTGTGGAAGAAATACCGATACAGTCATAGAGAAAAAAATCGTTGCTAAGAGAAATGGCACCATAAGCATCATTACATCAGCCGGAATTCCGATGTGTGGCAAATTGAACAGTCTGGGAGTGATAGATAGAATGAAAAACGACCAGGCTGCATACAGTACAAAATAACAAATGCTTTTCCCTATAATTACCCTGATAGTACCACCTCTGTGAACCGATGAACTAACAAGTACATGAAAACGGTTTTCTCCTCTCGATGTTCCTGCTATCATTCCGATACCAAGAAATAATGTCTGAAAGATGATAAGAATAAGAATTGCAGGCATTAAGAAGCTGGCAAAACCTGCTCCTTCATTGTAAAGTATCACTCCATTGTATGGAATCGGACTGGAAATAATAGTAGCAGCTTGTCCGGTTATACCATTGGCATTCAGTCTTTCTATTTGAACCTGATTACTCATTGCCAGTACACAATTGCTACAGGCTTGATTGATAATTCGGTAGTACATAAAACTACTAATGTCACAGTAAATCGAAACTGTCGTTTGCTCACCGCTAGCTAATTTCTTACTAAAGTCGGCAGGAATATACACAACACCATGCACTTTTTTGGCATTGTAAGCTTCTTTTGCCTCGGCAAGAGTGTTGAATCTGCTTTCAATTTCAACGTTTTGTGTGGCATCAATATGTCTTAATAACTCTCTTGACTCCTGACTGCGCGAACAGTCCACTGCTGCAATCGGCACATCTATTAATGTCTCATTTTTATAAAGGCTACAATAAAGTATCGGGTAGGCGAGGGGTGCCAGTACCAACATGATAACCACACCCCGATCTTTAAATAGTGTGCGGAACTCTATTTTTAGCACGTTTAATGTATCTTTAAGTATAGAGATAAACTTTCTGTGCTTAGACATTTTATTTGGAATACTCATTTTGTAACTTATTTAGTTGGATAATTTTGACTGATGGCCGCATTTTTAAGTCGAAAAAAGACGAACAACGGTAAAATCATAAATGAAAGCATGGCAATATAGGAAATAAACGAATGATGAATCTCAACTCCATTCAGGGCCTGATCTACATATATGTTGAAATAATGATGGATCGGAAATAAATCACTCAGAATTCTTGTGGCGGCCGGCATTTGCTCGATAGGAAATGTAGATCCGGCAAATGTAATCCCCAGTGTTCCGAAGAGTCCGGCAAATGTAACTCCGTCTCGCAAAACGGGCGTAATTCCGATAAATAATATCCCAACAGCTTGTGATGATATAACCAAAAAGAAAGTGGCCAGAAACATCCAACCGATACTGGAATTCAACGGGTAGCGCATATATTTGTAAAGCAGTATATTCCCAATAACTCCCAGAATAGTGAAAATGATAGTGTAAGGTACTAGTTTCCCTGCTAGAGCCGGAAGCATAGCATTACCGGAGCCATCGAGCCATTCGCGCGTAGTGCGTTCTTTGTATTCTACACCAATGGGGAAAACAGTCATCATTAATACCATTATTTGTAGCATTCCTGGGAGAATTACATTTAGCAGGTAGGTTCCATAATTTGCCCATGGATTTCCGATAAGGTGCGTGTCCATTGCTATCGGTTGTATAATCCCTTTGATTCGGGTTTCGTCTAATCCCTTTGCCCTTAAAATTTTCCGTTGCATCCCTATGGATGTGGCTGCACTCATATACGTTATGTCCTTTGCTATGAGCGAACCGGCTATCAAATAACCATCGTTTATATAAAATGTAATGGGCGGTCTTCTGTTGGAGATCACATCATTTGCAAAATGGCGCTTTATCTCAACGAAAGCGTAGATATTGCCCAGTTGCATTTCTTCGCGTGCTTCTTTGTGGCTGTTCAGGCGCATCACAGTTTTTACCTGTTGAGTTGATTCCAAATTTCGCGCAAATTGACGCGACAAGGATGAGTTATCCAAATCTACCACTCCGATAGGCATTTTGTTGGGTTGCCCTTCGTTGAAAAAGGTCAGAAAGAAAACATAGCAAAACGACATAATTACGAAAGTTGAAATGAAATAAATAGGTCGACCGACCATTCGTTTCAGTTCCCGCTTTAGCGTAGTTGCAAATGCTGTAGAAAAGTTGTTTGACATGTTGTTTTAGTTAACTCTTCATTCGTTGAAGAAGATGTGTTCGTATTTATTTTACCGTTTCTTCAAACAATGCAGTCATTCCGGGACGTAGATTTTCAACTTTTGCCGTAGGGCGTGCTCTTACTTCGAATGTTTTTACATCAAATTGTCCGGTTGTTTTTGTTGCTTTCCAGGTTGCATACGAAGCTAACGCTTTGATATAGTTAACTTTTACTTCCACAATCTGATTGTTCAGAGCAGGAACTTTTACCTTGAATGTTTTTCCCATTTTAAGTTCGCCCAGTAAATCTTCACGCACGTTAAAGGTGAACCAGATATCGTTTAGGTCAACAATGCTCATTATGGGTGCACCAGCTCCAACCAGTTCGCCTCGTTTCGGATATACGTCAGTCACTTCTCCGTTGATAGGCGATGTAAGGGTTATTTCTTTGAAATACGATTTTACTTCGTTTACAGCTCCTTTTGCTCTGTCAACCAGTGCCAGTGCTGCTTCTTTATCTTCACTTTCGGCACCATTTTTCGCCATGTCATATTGCGATTTGGCAGCATTAGCAGTTGCCACTGCAGCTTTGTATTGTGCTTCTGCTTCGTCACGTTTTTGAGCAGTTACCACTCCTTTGTCGAACAAGCGTTGAACACGATCGTACGATTTTTTTGAAATGTCAACACCTACCTGAGCTTTTTGCCACATTTCAAAAGCGCCCATTATCTGTTCTTTTCGCGCTCCTTTTATTGCTTTTTTATTTTGAGCCTGCGCCGCGTTTTCAGCAGCATTGGCTTGTTCCAGTTTTGCCGACAGTTCAGGGCTGTCAATTATCACCAGGGTGTCACCCATATGCACTTGTGTGCCTTCTTCCACATTGAATTTATTGATACGTCCGGTGATTTTTCCCGAGATACGTATTTCCGAAGCATCTGCTTCACCTTGAATGATGATTGGTTCCGGTCTGTTTATGATTAACCCAACGATGAATATTAAAATCACAACTATTATCAATGCAATTAATCCGGTTCTTAAATCTTTATTCTTCTTTTTCATTGTAGTGTATTTGTTTATGAGTTTACTTTTTTGTATTGTTTAATGTTGGTTCTTTCAGTGTTCCGAGCGATTGTTCGAGGTATAAATTGCATAGTTTTACATCTATGCTTGCATCTATGTTTTCCGATTTTGCCGATAGCCACGCGGTTTGTGCACCAAGTAAATCGGTCGAAGTGATTACTCCTGCTTCAAAACCTTCTGTGGCGTAGCGAAGATTCTCTTCGGCTTGTTCGATGTTGTGTTGTGTTGCACTTCTTTTTTTCTGACTTTCTGTAACTTTGTAAGAAGTTTGTTTGATCTGAAGTTGCATTTTTTCTTTTGTTTCTTCCAGTTTCAATGTCGCGATTTTGTGTTGCGATTTGGCCGCATTTAATGTGTGAAACCTGTCACCAAAATGAAACAATGGTATATTGGCAACAATACCGAAGGTAAACATGCCACCTATTTTATTTTGGTATCCATCATATACGTTAGGGTTCGATAATAAATAATTTCCGGTTAGTCCGATGTTTGGCATAAAACGTGAAAGCATTATTTTTTCATTCGATATAGCCATGTTTTCTACTTGTTTTAATGCTGCTATTTCAGGACGATTCGAAATGGCTTCTTCTACCGGAATTATCTTGGCTATCGTTGTTTCATTCAATAAATCCGTATCACTTAATTTATAGACTTCTTCCAACGGAATTCCACATAGTTCGTTCAATGCCATTCGTGATAAGTTTAGACCATCTTCAGCTTTTGTCACTGCAATATCGGCTTCGTTTAGTTTTACTTTTATTTTAAGTGCTTCTGATTTTGTGGCAACTCCCTCTTCAATCATGATAGTCACATTCGAATCTACTTTTGCAATCAGATTGCGATATTCGCGTGCCAAAGCCACCTTGTTTTCTACTGATACTACCCGCCAATATGCTTCATCCACTTCCAATAGTAATTCGGTTACTTTCGTTTCTTTTTGTGCTACTGCAAGGTTTTCTCCATATTTTGCCAAATGATAAAGTTCCACTATTTTTCCACCCATAAATATTGGCTGAACGAATCCAATGGATCCCACAAAAATGTTTTTAATGTCATATTCTAGTGCTTCTTTGGGTAAAAGTGCATAGCTTTTCCATTGAATTTTCTCCGGATTTATCTTTGGATTAAACGGTTGATTGTTGGCATCCAGTGGTACGGCTTGTCCGTTGACCATTGTCCAGCCATTTGAAACCTGACTTTGTGAAAAGCCAAAACTACCATCTGCCATTTTAGTTCCAACAGGTAATAAAGCATCTTCGGCCAGCATGGAGATGTTTTTTTGGTTCCATGTATAGGCTGCATTTGCCGAAAAATTCGGTAAAAATTGTGTAAATGCAGCTTTCTTCATTTCTCTTGCGGCCAATATGCTTTCTTGCGCCATTTGTAAACTCTTATTATGAGTCAATGCCATTTGTCTGCATTCTTCTAATTGTAATACTTTCTGCGAGAAAACCGGAAAGCACACAATAAAGCTTAATGCGGTAAATAAGATTTTTTTCATGCCTTTTTTATATTTATAAGTGTTGTGTTGATTAAACAATGGTTGTATATGCAACTATAGTAGTAAAAAAATTAATCTAGATTAATCATGATTTTTTTTAATACATTCCTTACGGTATTTAATTCTTCTGACGATATGTCATTTAGTGTTCTTAAAGCAATTGTATTTACAATTTCTGTCGCTTTAATCTCCAAAGAATTACCGGTTTCAGTTAGGTGAATAAGGTTTATTCGTCTGTCGTAGTGATCTGAAACACGCGTTACCAAATTTGCTTTTTCTAATTTATCAATCAGCCTGGTCATGCTTGGTTTGTCTTTTGAAGTCAACTTGCACAATGCTTGCTGAGTTACTTTGTCTTTTTGCCACAAGCAGGCAAGTACCGACCATTGTTCGGTGGTAATCTCTATTCCTTCGTTTGCAAATGCACGGAGGAATGTTCTATTGATGGCTGCAGATATTTTACCAGTCAGTATATTAAAAACATCATCGTTGTGTAATTCGGTCATAATGGTTCGGTTGTATATAGTTGTTTAAACAATTGTGCAAAATTAGAACTTTTATTTGTGATTTAATGCTATTTAGTAGAAAATTTAACTCAGAGTTGATGGTGTTGCGAGTAATGTGTTGAATATGAATGTAGTGCGTGCTTATTTTAATTCTAAAATATGATTTTATTGATGTTTAGATTGTGGCTAGCCTTTGTCTGAAAAATGGAATTAAGTTTTTTTATTGATAAAGTAGATGTTAAATGGCTTGAATTTGTGAATGAATTGATTATATTTGTGGTCACTAAGAGCAAAAATGTAATAATATCATGTATTTTTTTGCTAAATCTAAATTAATTCAAGCTTAGGAGTGTTGATAACTAGGTGTTTGGTTTAATTTCAAAATAAAAATTGAAAAAACTATAGTAAATAATTTTTTTGTTGCTATTTTTGCACTCGTTTTTGTAAAATGATACGAAAAGTTGATAAATATAAGTTGAAATATATTGTTAAAAATTAAGATAATTATCCAATAAATCAAAATAGTCTGCGTTTTAAATATTGTAGTTATACATAGTGTTAGATGTGAACTTAAAATCTGTAATTTAAAAGAAGTAAATATTGAATTATTAAATCAAAAAATCAAATAATCAAAAATTAAAAAAAACGTTATGGAAAACAAACAAAAACAACCGAAAAAAAGTAAACAATTTACTGGTATTAAATCATCAGGTTTAGTTATCTTAGCATGTCTTGCACTTGCTGTGTGTATTTACAAGTTTGTACTTGGTAATCCTGCAAACTTCGTGGCTGGCGATCCAAACAATCACCCACTTGAAGGTAACTTCTTAGGTTTGATTTACAAAGGTGGTGTTATTGTACCTATCATTCAAACTTTATTACTTACAGTTCTTGTATTGAGCGTTGAGCGTTTCTTCGCTATCAAAGCAGCGCAAGGAAAAGGTAAATTAGTGAAATTCGTTGCTGAAGTAAAATCTGCTTTATCTAAAGGTGATCTTAAAGCAGCTACTGCATTGTGCGAAAAACAACAAGGTTCTGTTGCTAATGTTGTTGGATCAACTTTGATCAAATATGCAGAAGTAGAAGAAGACAAATCTTTATCTAAAGAACAACAAATTCTTGCTATCCAAAAAGAAGTTGAAGAAGCTACTGCATTAGAATTACCTATGTTGAGCCAAAATCTTCCTATTATTGCAACTATTGTAACATTAGGTACTTTGATGGGTCTGTTAGGAACTGTAATCGGTATGATCAAATCATTTGCTGCACTTTCTGGTGGTGGTGGTACTGACTCTGTTGCTCTTTCTGCAGGTATCTCTGAAGCACTTATCAATACTGCATTTGGTATTGCAACAGGTGCATTGGCAGTTATTTCTTACAACTTATTTACAAGCAAAATTGACACAATCACTTACTGTATTGATGAAGTAGGTTTTTCAATCGTTCAAACATTTGCTGCATCTCACAAGTAATCATTCCTGTAAAAAATAAAATGCTATGTCTAAAGTAAAAGTAGCAAGGAAGAGTACTCTTATCGACATGACAGCGATGAGTGATGTTACTGTATTACTGCTCACTTTCTTCATGTTAACGTCTACGTTCGTGAAAAAAGAGCCGGTACAGGTAGCAACACCAGCGTCTGTGTCTGAAATCAAAATACCCGAAACTAATATCATGCAGATATTAATTGATCCGACAGGAAAGGTATTTATGAGTTTGGATAAACAGGCCGATATGGTAGAAACCTTGAATAAAGTGAGTGGTGAATTAGGTATGTCTTTTACTCCGGAAGAAGTTAAAATATTCAGAATACAAAAAACCTTTGGAGTTCCAATGAAAAGCATGAAGGCTTATTTAGCTTTGAAGCCGGAAAAACAGGACGAAATTCTTAAGGAGTATGGTATACCTACTGATAGCACAGATAATCAATTTAAAACTTGGGTTAAATGCGCTCGTGCAACAAATCCAGATTTAAGAATTGCTATCAAAGCGGACTCTAAAACGCCTTATAAAGTAATTAAAGATGTAATGAATTCTCTTCAGGATTTGAGAGAGAACAGATATAACTTGATTACGTCTTTGAAAAAAGAATCTGCTAATTAATATATAAAAAATAATATGGCTGAATTACAAACAAACGAAGGCGGCGGAAAGAAAAAAGGTGGCGGCAGTAAACAGAAAAAAATGAGTGTTCACGTGGATTTTACTCCAATGGTGGATATGAATATGTTGCTGATTACTTTCTTTATGCTGTGTACATCGTTGAGTAAACCTCAAACGATGGAGATAAATATGCCAAGTAATGATGATAAAATCAAAACTGAGGATAGAACTAAAGTAAAAGAGTCTCAAGCTATAACTTTAGTACTTTCCGGTGGTGATTCAATATTCTACTATACAGGAAAACCTGATTATAATGACCATAATTCTTTGAAATTAAGTTCATATAAGGCAAGTGGAATCAGATCATTATTAATGTCGCGTAATACTGAAGCTGTTTCAAAGATTGATGTTTTGAAACAAAAGAAACTTGAACTTAAAATTTCTCAAAAGGATTTTACAGAACAGGTAGCTGAACTGAAGAATGGTAAGAACACACCAGTTGTTATTGTTAAAGCGTCGGATAGAGCGACGTATAAAAATCTTATTGACGCACTTGACGAAATGCAAATCTGTAATATTGGTAAATATGTTATCGATAAGATAGGTCCAGCAGAATTTGCATTACTCAAAAACAAGAAAGATGCACTCAAACAAGGTAATCCTGCAAAGTAAAATCACTAAAAACTAAAAGAAAATGTCAAAAATTGATTTAACTTCTTTGGAGTGGCGTGAGATTGTCTTCCAAGGGAAAAACAAAGAGTATGGTGCTTATCAACTGCGAGGGGGATCGAATAAAAGACACAATGTGGCAATGATTATTGTTACAATTATTGCCATAATTGGGTTTAGTATTCCGAAGCTTGTTGAGATAATGGAAAAAGCTAAGGTGAAAGATGTTAATGTTGAGGTCATGAAGATGTCAAAATTAGAAAAAGCCGAGGTGAAAAATGATATCAAGAAAGCAACACCAGTTGAGCCTCCTCCACCGTTGAAGAGCTCTATTAAGTTTGTTGCCCCTGTTATTGCAAAAGACGAAGAAGTAAGTGATAAAGACGAAATGAAAAGTCAGGAAGAACTTACCAATGCTAACGTTGCAATTTCGGTAGCCGATGTTAAAGGTGTTTCCAATGGAACAGTGGATATTGCTGACGTAAAAGCAGCTGTTACAGAAGTTGAACCTGAAAAGATCTGGGATGTTATTGAACAAATGCCTTCTTTTCCAGGTGGTGATGGTGAATTAATGGCTACGTTAAGTAAGAATATTAAGTATCCGGTTATTGCTCAGGAAAATGGAATTCAAGGTAAAGTAATTTTAGGATTCGTTGTTACCAAAACTGGTGCAATTTCTGACGTTACTGTTTTACGCTCACTTGATCCTTCTTGTGATAAAGAAGCTATCAGAGTAGTGAAATTACTTCCTAAATGGATTCCGGGTAAACAAAATGGTGAAAATGTAAATGTTAGATACACATTACCAGTTGTATTTAAATTGCAAGAATAGTATGAAAAATTTAAAGTTTCTATCTCTAATTATATTGGCACTGTTTTTGTTTTCTTGTGAAACAAAGAACAAAGATGGTAAGACTGATACTTTGACAACAGGCGTTATAAAGATTGCTGTTGACGAAAGCTTCCAACCTATTATTCAAGAAGAATTAGATGTGTTTGAAGCGCAGTTTCCAAAAGCAGGTATTGTTCCTGTATATACTAACGAGGTAGAAGCAATAAATAGCTTATTGAAGGATAGTGTGCGAGTAAGTATTGTTACTCGCCCGCTTTCTTCAAGAGAAGAGAGTTTTTTAAAAGGAAAAAGTTTTGCACCTCATGCATATAAATTAGCAACAGATGCTATTGCGCTGATTATAAATAATCAAAATCCTGATTCTTTAATTTGCGTGAGTGATGTTCGAAAAATTCTTACAGGAGAGGTGACTGATTGGAAACAAATTTATCCAACATCTAAACTGGGAAAATTTAAAGTTGTTTTTGATAATCAAAATTCAAGTACAATCAGATATGCAATTGATTCTATTTGTAATGGAAAACCATTAGCAAAAAACCTAAACGCTCAAACTACGAATTTAGAAGTTATTGACTTTGTATCCCGAACCCCCAACGCTATTGGAGTAATTGGAGTAAACTGGTTGGGTGATCGTAAAGATACAGCTAATTTATCTTTCAAGAGTGCCATAAGGGTAATGTCGGTAAGTAGAGGAACTGCTGCAACCATTGAAAATAGTTATAAACCTTTTCAGGCTTATTTATTCTATGATTATTATCCGCTCACAAGAAGTGTTTATATAATAGTAAACGACCCAAGAGGAACACTGCCAACTGGTCTGTCTACTTTCTTGACTTCTGATCGCGGACAACGCATAATATTAAAATCGGGTTTGGTTCCCGCTACTCAACCAATTCGAATCGTCAATGTAAAAGACGAACAATAATTAATGATTTATAAATTCATGCCACAATGAAACGTATCTTTTATCCCCTATCATTTATTTTTACTATGTGTTTAGTAGTAAATGTCTCTTCTGTAAGAGCTGCGACTACACATGGAATTGCATACTATAATGCAGGTTTTCCACAGGTTGCCAAATCTTTGTTGCTTGATGAACTGATCACAAGTAAGGAAAATCATGCTGATGTGTGTTTTTATTTGGGTAATATCTATTTTGAAGAAAATAAAAAAGATTCTGCCGCTTTGTATTTTAATAAAGGTTTGGTTGCTGATCCTCTGAACTCTTTAAATACTGTAGGTTTGTCGATGCTTAAAATTAAATCTAACCCACAAGCTGCTGAATTAGAAATTAATAGTGCATTGAAGCTCAAGAATAATAAAGGTAATGTTGACCTGATTATTGCTGCCGGACGTGCATTTTTAGTGAATGGAGTGCTTGACAAAGCAGTGGTTTATCAGGAACAAGCAAAGAAACTTAAACCTAAATATGCACCAGTTTATGTGCTTTTAGGTGATGTGGAATTAGCAAAAGCAAACACTGGTGGTGCATGTAGCAATTACGAAATGGCTATTTATTATGATGATGCCTGTAAGGAAGCATACATCAAATATGCCCGCGCATATAAAAATGTTAACACTCCATTGGCTATTGAGAAGTTGAATGTACTAAAACAAAAAGATCCTTCATTTCTTTTAGTGGACAGAGAATTGGCTGATATTTATTATTCAACAAATGATTTTGTAAAGGCAGCTGAGTACTACGGTAATTATTTAAAGACAGGTAATTCAAATGTTCTTGATCTGACTAAATATGCTTCAACTTTGTTCTTTAAAGGTGATTTTGCAAAATCTTTAGAGGTTGTAAAATTAGGACTGGTGAAAGCTCCACGAAATTCGGCTTTTAATAGAATGGCAATGTATGATAATGTTGCATTGAAAAATTATGATGAAGCCTTGACTGCTGCAGATCTATTTTTCAATAAGTCAGAAAATCCTGATATTTCTTATTATGATTATACTTATTATGGTCAGGCATTACGTGCTAAGAAACATTATGATTTGGCGATTGAACAGTATAATAAAGCAATTAAATATGATTCAACTCAAGTTGCGGTTTGGAAGGAGATTTCTGATATGTATGCTGAAAAGCATGATACTGTAAGTTCAATTAGTGCGTATGAGAAGTATATGAGTTTGTCAAAACCCGAGAAAATTGATGGAGTAATGATATTGGGTCTTGGTAAACTGTATTATGGTCTTGGTAACTCTACAGCTGCAGACGTAAAAAAGAATGCACTATTGAAAGCGGATAGTTTGTTTGCTAAAGTAGCAAGCCTTGAACCAGATAATTATTTGGGTGATTTTTATAGAGCTCAAGTAAATTCTGCACTGGATCCCGAAACCACACAAGGATTAGCGAAACCATATTTTGAAGCAACTGCCGCATTAATCGAAAAAAAAACTGATGCCGCTCGTTACAATTCTGTTTTGAATACATGCTATAGTTACTTAGGAATTTATTATTTTAAGAACAATAATAATGTCCAATCCTCATTGTATTTTAATAAGGTTTTGGTGATAGATCCCAAAAATGCATTAGCTTTAAAAGTTATTGAAGCTATAAACAAACCGGTTAAAGGAAAAAAATAAATTTATAAATAATTACAAACAAAAAAAGAAGTGGAAATAATTCTACTTCTTTTTTTTGTTTGGTAGACATTTCATGTTTTATTACTAATTTTGTCAGAGTTTTAATGCCATAATTACAGTTCTGTTATTTTTATCTTATGCAACACTCAGAAATACAATCAGTAAAGCAACGATTCGGTATAATAGGAACATCCGAATTGCTGAATAGGGCAATTGATATTGCTGTTCAAGTAGCTCCTACCGATCTTTCGGTGCTGATAACAGGTGAAAGTGGTGTAGGTAAGGAAAACTTTCCACAGATTATTCACCAATATAGTCATCGGAAACATGGCCCCTATATTGCTGTTAACTGCGGTGCAATACCCGAAGGGACTATTGATTCCGAATTGTTTGGACATGAAAAAGGTTCATTTACCGGGGCAACGGCCGACAGAAAAGGATATTTTGAAGTAGCCGATGGTGGTACTATCTTTTTAGATGAGGTGGGTGAATTGCCTCTTTCTACACAAGTGAGGTTGTTGCGCGTATTGGAAGCGGGCGAATTCATTAAAGTAGGCTCTTCTAAGACACAAAAAACGAATGTTAGGGTAGTAGCTGCTACTAATTTAAATATGGTGCAAGCGATAAGAGACGGCAAGTTTAGAGAGGATCTTTTCTATCGGCTGAATACAGTTCCAATTGCAGTTCCTGCCTTGCGTGAAAGGAAAGATGATATTGTACTTCTATTTAGAAAATTTGCTTCTGATTTTGCCGAAAAATATAGGATGCCTTCTATCAAATTGACAGAAGATGCAAAAATTTTGTTGTCGAATTATTACTGGAATGGGAATGTTCGTCAGTTGAAAAATATTACCGAACAAATATCCGTCATAGAGCAACAACGTGAAATAACGGCACAGATTCTTCGTACTTATTTACCAAAAGATGATATTGAGCGATTGCCAGCCTTGTTTTCTGGTTCCGGACGCGAGCATAAAGCATTCAATAGCGAACGGGAAATACTTTACCAAGTGTTGTTTGATATGAAGAAAGACATGAACGATTTGAAGAAACTGGTTCATGAAATTATGAATGGACAACATGCTGAAATACATAAAGATGATGTTTTGTATCCTGCAAATATATTTGCGCATAATGAGACAAGAATAACACCCGCTGTAGCTGGTGTTGACTATAAATCAGATAGTTCGACTAAAGAAGCAAAAAAGTATAACGAGATTGATGATGAAGACTCTTTTCAAGTGGCAGAAGAATATCATGACGTTGATTCGCAAACTCCATTGACTTTAGAGGATATGGAGCGACAGATGATAAAAAAAACACTCGAAAAGCACAGAGGCAAACGTAAAGCTGCTGCTGATGAACTGGAGATTTCGGAACGAACTCTTTATCGGAAAATTAAAGAATATGGAATTGAATGATAACCCGATGTTAGATAAGTGTAAATTAGGATATAACTCCATGGACAATAATAAATTAAATAAATTAAGAATAAAGACGTTATTATCATTGATAATGTTATCATTCGTCCTTGTTTCTTGTTCTATATCGTACAAGTTCAATGGAGCATCTATAGATTATACTAAGACGAAAACTATTTCTATCGTGGATTTTCCAAATACGGCAGAATTGGTTTATCCGCCATTGACACAAGTATTTGGCGAAGGTTTGCGCGATGCGTATAGTAAACAGACAAGATTGCAATTACTGAAAAAGGGTGGTGACTTGCATATTGAAGGAGAAATTACCGGATATCAATTGACTCCAATGGCTATCGGAACAGATTCGTATGCTGCTGAAACTAAACTTACAATGACTGTAAAGGTGCGTTTTACAAACAATAAAAATCCGGAAGACGATTTTGAAAAAAGTTATTCGGCATCTCAAATTTTTCCAAGTACCACTATGCTAACTGCTGTGCAGGCTGATTTGGCTAAAACTATGGTTGCAGATATTGTTGACAATATTTACAATGATACGGTTGCAAAATGGTAAGTTGAGATTAAAAGTAAATAAAAATATTCCCGTTATATCGATTTTCAACCTATGACTCAAGAAGAATTCATTTCTCTTGTTAAGCAACCCGAAAGTGTCGCTGCTCAACATGTGTCCGACTTGAAGGAAATGGTTGAGCGATTCCCTTATTTTGTACCTTCACGCATATTGTTGACAAAATCCTTGCAATTATCAAACAGCATTCATTTTGAAGCTCATTTGAAAACAACAACAGTGTTTATTCCAAGCCGTCGTTGGTTGTATTATTATCTTTATCCGGAGAAGCTGCTCTCGGCCGAACCTTATCGTAGAGAAAAAAATACAAAGTCAGGGGGTGATTATTTTGATATGCTGAATGTTGTTGAGTCGGGTGGTGGGGATACCAGACAATCGCTAAAAAATTTAGCTGATAAATTAAAATCAGCTCGTTCATTGGTGAACATCCCCACTGTACCCCTCAAAATTCATAGCGATAAAGTGCCTAAAAATATAGATGTAGAAACGTCGGTTAATGAATTAGATAGAAAAGTTGTTGAAGTTGTTGATGCGAATCCTGTTGATGTCTCAGTTTCACAAAGTTTTGAAAATTCGGAAGCTAAAGCCAAAAAATTAATTTCAGAGAGAAAATACAATGAAGCGATTGTCATTTTGAAGGAATTAAATTTGAATAATCCGAAAAAAAGTGTTTACTTTGCAGACCAAATTCGATTTTTGGAAAAAGTTGTATCAAAATCAAAAAAATAAAAACTTATTATGTACGTTCTACTTACTATTTTAATTGTCATTGCTTCAGTATTGCTCACTTTGTTGGTGTTGGTTCAAAACTCAAAAGGTGGAGGATTATCAGCCGGTTTTTCGTCATCGAACCAAATTATGGGCGTTCGTAAAACTACCGATTTTCTTGAAAAAGCTACTTGGGGATTGGTTGCTTTTGTTGTAGTGCTTTCAGTTGCAACAGTTGCTTTCCATAACAAAAAAGATGTTGCAACAGATCAATCTGAAATCAGAGAACAAGCTCAACAAGCTAAAAAAGATGAACCAGGTGTAGTTTCACCAAACTTTGGTGAAACGCCGGAAACAAAAGCTCCTGCAACTCCAGCTAAAAAATAGTTTTTTGAAAATATAAATGGAGCGTATCAAAGTTATATTTGATACGCTTTCTTTTTTTATAGTGTTTTGTTCAAATTTAGTGCAAAATGAACTTTATTCATTTAATCGATTATGCCGGAACATTCGCGTTTGCCATTAGTGGTATTCGTTTGGCTTCTGCTAAACGTTTCGATTGGTTCGGGGCTTATGTTGTAGGTCTGGTTACTGCCATTGGGGGTGGAACTTTAAGAGATTTATTGTTGGATGTTACCCCATTTTGGATGTTGCAACCTTCGTATCTCGTCGTCACAGGATTTGCCCTGCTATTTGTGATTCTGCTCGGTAAACAAGTGATTCGGTTGACGAATACTTTTTTTATTTTTGATGCCATTGGTTTAGGCCTTTTTGTAGTGGTTGGTATCGAAAAAAGTCTGGCAGCACATTTCCCTTTTTGGGTGGCTATAATGATGGGGATGATCACCGGTTCGGCCGGCGGAGTTACCCGTGATATATTTATAAACGAAGAACCGCTTATTTTTAGAAAAGATATTTACGCTTTGGCTTGTGTGATTGGGGGATTGGTTTATCTGTTATGCTTTAAAATGGGGATGATACCTGTGTTGATGCAAATTTTATCAGCAGCATCGGTGATAGTGACAAGGGTATTGGCAGTTAAATATCATATTAGTCTGCCGGTCCTGAAAGGGCATGATGACCAGACACCCTCAAAAATTTTGTAATTAGAATAGTGAAAAATAAATTAGAATATGCTTCAAATAGATGATACTATAATAAGTTTGGATTTACTTGATCAACGTTTTGTTTGCGACTTAGATGCATGCAAAGGAATCTGTTGTATTGAAGGGGATGATGGAGCTCCATTGGAAGAAGAAGAAGTGGAAATTATTGAGAATTTACTTCCGATAATATGGGATGACTTAACTGAAAAATCGAAGGAGCTAATAAAAAAGCAGGGAGTTTCATATATTGACTCTGATGGTGAACCTGTAACTTCGATTGTAAATGGTGACGAATGTGTTTTTACTTATACCGATGAGAAAGGGCAATGTAAATGTGCGATTGAAAAGGCTTTTCGTGAAGGGAAAACAGATTTTTATAAACCCATATCTTGCCATTTATACCCGGTGCGGTTGCAAAAATACGAAGAGTATACAGCTGTAAATTATCACCAATGGAGTGTGTGCAACTGCGCACGTAAATTGGGTGGCAAATTAGGAGTGCCGGTGTATCAGTTTTTGAAAGAGCCATTAATTCGTAAGTTTGGTAATGAATGGTTTGAACAATTGGAAATAGCGGATGCTGAATTGAAAAATAGAAAATAATATGACAACTATCAAAAGTGTAAAGGTAGAAATTATTACCATAGGCGACGAGATTCTGATTGGTCAAATTGTTGATACGAACTCGGCTTGGATGGCTACAGAATTGAATACTGCCGGTTTTGAGCTTGCTCAGATAACTTCGGTACACGATGATGCAAATCATATTATTGAAGCCCTTGAAATGGCTCTGAAGCGTGCGGATGTGGTTCTTTTTACCGGTGGTATCGGACCAACAAATGATGATATTACAAAACAAACTTTGTGTTCGTATTTTGATACCAAATTAGTGTTTAATGATACTGTTTATCAGAATATTGAGCGATTATTTGCGAATAGGCCAAATTATAAAATGAATGAACTGACCAAAGCTCAGGCAATGGTTCCCGAAAATTGTACGGTTATTCAAAATGAAGTTGGTACTGCACCGATAACATGGTTTGATAAGGCAGGAAAAGTGGTGGTTTCGATGCCCGGTGTACCGTATGAAATGAAGCGTGCCATGAGTGTAGAAATTATACCACGTCTTCAAAATCAGTTTGATACGCCTGTGATAATTCATAAAACCGTACAAGTCTATGGTTATACAGAGTCTGCATTGGCTTTGAAAATTGCCGAATGGGAAAGTAATTTGCCGGAATATATCCATTTGGCATATTTACCAAACTCGGGTGTAGTTAAATTGAGACTAAGTGGCTTTTTGGAAAATGTACTGGCATTGGAATTTGTGATGAATCAGCAGCTGGATTTGCTGAGTCAATTGCTAGGCAATGCTATAGTAGCTAACGAAGATATTCTTATTGAACAGTTGCTTGGAAATCTGCTGATTGCAAGTGGAAAGACTGTTTCTACAGCCGAAAGTTGCACTGGCGGAAATATAGCACATGTTTTCACTTCACTGTCTGGCAGTTCTTCCTTTTTTAAAGGTTCTGTAGTGGCTTATGCCAATGAGGTGAAGGAAAATGTGTTACAGGTAGATTCTGTTGATATAGAGACTTTTGGCGCTGTCAGTCAACAGGTGGTAGAGCAAATGGCTGTTGGTGTGCGTAAGTTGCTGAAAACCGATGTGGCCATTGCAACCTCCGGTATAGCAGGCCCTACCGGTGGAAGTGACGAAAAGCCTGTTGGAACTACTTGGATAGCAGTGTGTTCAGACGATATGGTTGTGAGTAGAGAATTCAGTTTTGGAAAATTACGTGAGCAAAATATCCTCCGTGCTACGCAGGCTGCATTGCTAATGTTGAAAGAAATTATATAGTATAAACGTAATATAATCAAGTTGTTATGTTGCTTTTATGAGTTGGATAATATTATTATTAGAATTTAAAGAAATAAATCCTTGCATAATTCAAAAAGATAGTGTACTTTTGCACACTGTTTTTGAGAAAAAATGTAAACAATAAAAAGATATAGAAATGTCAAAGATTTGTCAAATTACCGGGAAAAAAGCTATGGTAGGAAACAACGTATCACACTCAAAACGTCGTACTAAAAGAACATTTGAGGTGAACTTGTTTACAAAAAAATTCTATTGGGTTGAACAAGATACTTGGGTTAGCTTAAAAGTTTCTGCTAATGGTTTACGTACCATTAACAAAGTTGGATTAGATGCTGCCATTAAAAAAGCGTCTGAAAAAGGGTATTTATACGCATAATTTAGGAGGAAAACTACAATGGCAAAAAAATCAAAAGAAGCAAGAGTCCAAGTGATTTTGGAATGCACAGAGCATAAAGAAAGCGGTATGCCTGGTACATCGCGTTATATTACTGTGAAAAACAGAAAAAACACACCAGCACGTATGGAATTGAAAAAATACAATTCTATTCTTAAAAAAGTAACTGTTCATAAAGAAATTAAATAAGATCTGAGTCATGGCTAAAAAAGCGGTAGCATCTCTCCAAAAAGGAGAAGGTCGTTCATTTGCAAAGGTTATCAAGATGGTGAAATCACCTAAAACCGGCGCATTTATGTTCCAAGAAGAAATTGTACACAACGATAAAGTGAAAGATTATTTCGCAAAATAAAAAATATCGTTCTTGAAAAATTCGAAAAATCCTCTCATTTATAAAATGAGAGGATTTTTTTTGCGGTAAACTCGGAAAAAAAACTTAATTTTGTGAGTAGATTGTTTATAGGCAAAGTGCTAATATACATTGGGGTAATTGTGAATTATTAATCGAGAATTATTAATTGAAAATATGGGATTTTTTAATCTATTTAGTAAAGAAAAAAAGGAAACGCTCGATCAGGGATTGTCTAAAACCAAAGAAAGTGTGTTTTCTAAATTAACGCGTGCTGTTGCCGGAAAATCGAAGGTTGATGATGAGGTGCTTGATAATTTAGAAGAGGTATTGATAACTTCGGATGTGGGTGTTGAAACCACCCTGCGCATTATCGAACGTATTGAAAAACGGGTGGCACAGGATAAGTATGTAAATACTTCGGAGTTGAATGTTATCTTGAAAGAAGAGATTGCAGGCTTACTCTTGGAATCTAATTCCGATTCGCCTGCTGATTTTGATGCGCAACTGCCGACTTCGCCTTATGTAATTATGGTGGTGGGAGTAAATGGCGTGGGCAAAACGACCACTATTGGTAAGTTGGCTTATCAATTTACCAAAGCAGGTAAAAAAGTGTATCTTGGTGCTGCTGACACTTTTCGTGCTGCTGCAGTAGATCAATTGGTTATTTGGGGTGAACGTACTGGCGTGCCGGTTGTAAAACAGAAAATGGGTGCTGATCCGGCTGCTGTAGCATACGATACTATTGCTTCGGCTAAAGCAAATAATGCCGATGTGGTAATTATTGATACGGCAGGTCGTTTGCACAATAAAATCAACTTAATGAATGAGTTGACTAAAATTAAAAATGTAATGCAAAAAGTGGTACCTGATGCACCACACGAAGTGTTGTTAGTGTTGGACGGTTCTACGGGTCAAAATGCCTTTGAGCAAGCCAAACAATTTACAAAGGCTACGGATGTAACTGCACTGGCCATTACGAAACTGGATGGAACAGCTAAAGGCGGGGTGGTGATTGGCATTTCCGACCAGTTTAAAATTCCGGTGAAATATATTGGATTAGGCGAGGGAATAGAACATTTACAGATTTTTGACAGAGAAAAATTTGTAGAAACGTTGTTTGAATAGTCTTCAAGACCGGAGGGATTTTTGAAGAATTTGCATATTAAGATAATAGAAAATAAATTGGAAAATAATATAAATAAAGGAATAGTCGACGTTATCACACTCGGTTGTTCAAAAAACCTTGTTGATTCGGAGCAGTTGATGCGTCAATTCGATGTGTTGGGGTATACAGTAAGACATGATGCAGAAAATCCGGATGGTGATATCGTGATTATCAATACTTGCGGATTTATTGGTGATGCCAAAGAAGAAAGTATCAATACCATTTTGCAGTTTGCTGATTTGCGTAAACAACAAAAGATACAGAAATTGTTTGTTATGGGTTGCTTATCCGAACGGTATTTGAAAGAACTACGTTCTGAAATGCCCGAAGTAGATAAGTTTTACGGTAAGTTTAATTATAACGACATTCTGACCGATTTAGGTCAGGATTATCGTGCTGATTTACGCTTGGAACGCACGCTGACAACTCCTAATCATTACGCTTATATTAAAATTTCGGAAGGTTGTAATCGTACCTGTTCGTATTGTGCCATTCCGATTATAACCGGAAAGCATCGTTCGCGTACGATGGAGGATATTGAGAATGAAGTAAAAGGTCTTGTGTCGAATGGTGTGAAGGAATTTCAGTTGATAGCTCAGGATTTGTCGTATTACGGACAGGATCGCTATAAAGCATCTAAATTGGCAGAGTTAACTCAACGGCTTTCCGATATTAATGGCGTGGAATGGTTACGATTACATTATGCATATCCGGCTCATTTCCCCTATGATTTGTTGAAGGTGATGCGTGAACGCGATAATGTTTGTAATTATCTGGACATTGCATTACAGCATGTAAGCGATAATATGTTGACAAAAATGCATCGCAATATAACTTCGGCACAAACGTATGAACTGATTGACCGCTTACGTACAGAAGTACCGGATATTCACTTGCGAACCACTTTATTGCTTGGACATCCGGGTGAGACAGAAGAAGATGTGGAGGAATTGAAAACTTTTATCCGTAAAGCACGTTTTGAACGATTAGGAGCATTTGCTTTTTCGAACGAGGAAGGCACCTACGCTTACAAAACTTTTAAGGATGATATTCCGGAGGAAGTAAAGCATAGGCGTGTTGACGAGATTATGTCTATTCAACAAGGAATTTCGGCTGAAATAAATCAGGCTAAAATAGGGAAGACGCTGAAAGTAATGATTGATCGGGTAGAGGATGAGTATTTTGTGGGAAGAACAGAGTATGACTCACCGGAGGTTGATCCCGAAGTGCTGATACCCATTACAACGCAAGGAGTGAAAAAGGGAACGTTTTATAATGCAAAAATTGTCGGATCTACCGACTTTGATTTGTATGGCGAATAGAAAATCAATCAACTGTTGATATAAATATTAAATAGGAGTGAAAGTGTTCTGTATACACGTATGTCGTTCCATTTATTGCTGTCTTGTTGTAACTAAAATCTTGTAACGAATTATGAATCACAAAGAATTAATTGCCAGCATGGCAGAAAAAATGAATTCTCCCAAATCCATTGTGGCTGATTTGTTAGAGAAAACCATTGAAACGTGCACTGAACTTTTGGCTGATGACAAAACGATTGGTTTTCAGAGTTTTGGTAATTTTGAGGTGCGAAAAAAGGAAGAACGTCTTTCGGTTCATCCTTCCACACAAATCCGCACATTGATTCCGCCTAAATTGGTGGTAAATTTTAAACAAAGCAATATTTTAAAAGAAAAACTTAAAGATCTTCCGCACCATGATTAAGGATAAAATTTCATCTCAAGAGATTATTGACCTCGTTTCCTCGAAAGCGTCGGTTAGTAAACGTGCTGCAGAAGAATTCCTGAAAGTGATGATTACATCTATCGAAGAGGCTTTAATGGCCGGCGAAGTTGTGAAGATAAAAAACTTTGGAACGTTCAAACTTCAATGGAATGAGCCGCGTAAAAGTGTAAATGTTCATACCGGCGAAGATATCATTATTCCCGGATATTCTAAAGTGACTTTTGTTCCTGATGTGGTGTTGAAAAATGTGGTAAATGAGCCATTCGCACACCTCGAACCTGTAGTTTTGGATGGAGATGATGAAGATTCGGATGAAATAGCTGTTGATGAAGTTACGTTGGATCCATTGCGCGTGTTAAATGAACAAGCTGCTGATATAAAGGGACTTTTGGCTGATATTCAGGCTTTGTCGCCAAAGAAGAAACAAATGGAGGTCGAAGAGGTGTTGCCTACGGAAGAGGTGAAGTCGGAGCGTATTGAAATACAGGATTACGACTTGACTGCTTTGGACGATATTGAAGTGAAAACAGAAGAAAATGCTGTTAATGAAGAGAAATCAGAACTAAAAAAAGTTGAAGAAGTAATCATTCCTGAGGCAATTTTGGATTTGAAACCTGAAGTTGCTTCTGAAATTGAGAACAAAATAGAATACGCGACAGCTACTGTCGAAAATGAGACAGATGTATCGAGTTATGATATTCCAAAATACGAAGATGATATTCTGACAACCGAACCGGTTGTTTCGGAGGAGTATGTTCCCAATCCATTTTTAGACAACCATAAATTTTTGAAGAAAAAGAAAAGATGGTTAGTGCCTGCCGGTTTGTTGGCGTTGGTGGCAGTGCTGTTTGGACTCTATTTTTTAGTACCCCCCGTTACCAATCTTGTCGACAGCTCGCTGACTTCACTTAAAAATGCTACGGCAGATGCCAAGCAAAACTTCTCGATGACTGAGATGTTTAATACGGTGTCAAAATGGGCTGAACCTAAGAAAGCAACGTCAGAGATAGTGGTGGTGCCGAAGACAAAGCCAGTAGTTGATTCAATTAGTGATTCCATTGCAAAACCAAATATGGTTCCTGCGACAGTAAAACCGTTAGTGAAATCAATAGAGAAGCCGATTCCGGTAAAGAAATCGGTTGATAGTCTTCAACTAATGCTTGACGGACCACGGGTATACAAAAAGTTTATTGGAAGTGAACGGATTACTTCCGGAAGTAGATTAACTCTAATGTCGAAGAAGTATTATAAAAAGTCGGATTTTTGGGTTTATATTTATGAGGCGAATAAAGCTAATATTCCTAATCCCGACCATATTGCTGCCGGTACGTTGATTCAGATTCCCAAACTCGATTCTCGTTTGATCGACGTTTCGAATCCAAAATGTATTAAAAAGGCATTGGAGTTACACGATTTATATGTAAAAAAGCGGCAACAAGATTAGATGTGCCGATAAATATAGGTTTTGAATGCCAATTAATGAAAAAGTTCTGAAATAATGATAATTTCGGAACTTTTTTTTGTTCAAAAAATGTATAAATTTCCTAGAAAAATAGGGAGTTTGACGTCGTAATATTTATTAAACTAAAATCAGGTTAATAGATATTAAATGAAGGTATTAACACATTTTTTAATGCTATATTTGCTACATAAATAAAAAGCAAAACTAATAAAAAATAATATGATTCAATCTGTTGATATTCGGGAGCTTAATGAACGCATAGAAAAACAAAGTTCTTTTGTTGATGCGTTAACCATGGGAATGGATAAGGTTATTGTAGGCCAAAAGCATTTGGTAGAGTCTTTATTAATCGGATTACTATCTGATGGACATATCCTGTTAGAAGGTGTGCCTGGTTTGGCTAAAACATTAGCAATTAAAACATTATCGGACTTAATAAAAGCCGATTTTAGTCGTATTCAATTTACACCGGACCTTTTGCCGGCCGATGTTATTGGTACAATGATTTACAGTCAGAAGAAAGAAGAGTTCAGTATTAAGAAAGGACCTATTTTCGCAAATTTGGTGTTAGCGGATGAAATTAACCGTGCACCGGCTAAAGTGCAAAGTGCTTTGTTGGAAGCCATGCAGGAACGTCAGGTTACTATTGGTCAAAATACTTACCCGTTGGAAGAACCGTTTTTGGTATTGGCAACTCAAAACCCGATTGAGCAAGAAGGGACATATCCACTTCCCGAAGCACAAGTTGACCGTTTTATGTTGAAAGTAATTATCAATTACCCAAACAAAGAGGAGGAAAAGTTAATTATTCGTCAAAACTTGTTGAAACACAAACCGGAAATTCTTCCGATTCTTTCTCCAAAAGATATTATCGAGGCACGCGATGTGGTTCGTCAGGTATATATCGACGAAAAAATTGAGCGTTACATTGTAGATATTGTATTTGCAACCCGTTTTCCACAAGATTATGGATTGGATGCCTTGAAAGAAATGATTTCATTTGGAGCTTCTCCACGTGCTTCTATCAATCTTGCTTTGGCTGCTCGTGCATATGCATTTATCAAACGCAGAGGCTATGTAATTCCTGAAGATATTCGCGCCGTATGTTATGATGTCCTTCGTCACCGTATTGGTTTGAGTTACGAAGCTGAGGCCAACAATATGACTTCCGACGAAATTATTACTGAAATTTTAAATACAGTTGAAGTGCCTTAATTAATTCACAATTAATAATTCATAATTGATAATTAGAATTTATGGAAACAAGTGAGTTAATAAAAAAAGTACGAAGAATTGAAATAAAGACGCGTGGCCTGTCGAAGAATATCTTCGCCGGCGAATACCACTCGGCTTTTAAAGGTCGGGGTATGACTTTTGCCGAAGTGCGCGAATACCAATATGGTGACGATATTCGTTCGGTAGACTGGAATGTTACTGCACGCTTCGGGCATCCTTACATTAAGGTGTTTGAAGAAGAACGTGAATTGACAGTGATGTTGCTGATTGACGTTTCGGGAAGTCGCGAGTTTGGTACGGGAACTCAGTTAAAGAAAGATATCTTTACCGAGGTGGCTGCTACTTTGGCCTTCTCCACTATTCAAAATAACGACAAAATAGGCGTCATCTTTTTCTCGGATAAAATTGAAAAGTTTATTCCCCCTAAAAAAGGAAAAAAACATGTTCTGCACATCATTCGTGAATTACTGAACTTTCAACCGGAAAGTAACAAAACGGATATTGCAGGTGCCTTGCGCTATTTTACCAATGCCATCAAAAAGAGCTCTACAGCTTTTGTCATTTCCGATTTTATCGATACAAATTTTGAAAAAGATTTGACCATTGCCAATCGTAAACATGATATTGTGGCTTTGCAAGTGTATGATATCAGGGAAACTGAATTACCCAATGTGGGACTTGTGAAGCTCAAAGATGCCGAAACCGGAGAGCGTATTTGGGTGGACACATCGGATAAACGACTTAGAACCAGCTATAAACATGCGTGGGGCGAAGGTCAGTTGGCATTGCAGAAGACTTTAGTAAAATCAGGAGTTGATTCAGTATCAATGAGTACTTCCGAAGATTATGTACGGGCTTTGATGAAATTGTTTAAAATGAGAGCTTAAATCATAATTTACAATTTAAAATTAGTATGAGAAAATTTCTATTATTGTTCCTAAGTATATTATTCTTTGCGCATTCTACTGTGTTTGCTCAAAAAATAACGGTAAATGCGCGTCTCGATTCTACTGTAATGTGGATTGGTAATCAGGCGCATTTATCGTTTGAGGTAAAGCAATTGTCCAAACAAAAAGTGATAATGCCGCTTTTTTCAGATAGCATTGTGAAAGGCCTGGATTTAGTGGAACAAGCCAAAACGGATACTGTAAAAGCCGAAAATGGAAGTCTAAAAGTTACTCAACATTATGTTGTAACAGCCTTTAAAGATTCAATTCTAACTATTAGAGCGTTTCCATTTGTGATAAATGGCGATACAGTTTGGTCTAACCCGCTTTCGATTAAAGTAGTTCAACCCTTTAAAGTTGATACAGCTGCAAGTTCTGTTGCCGATATAAAACCGGTATATGAGCCAAAGTTTGATTGGGCCGGTCTTATTCAAATTATTCTTTTGATATTGGTAATTCTTGCTTTATTGGTTGTTCTGTATATCTACGTTAGAAAGTACTGGCAGAAAAAGCCCATTTTCGAAAAGGCACCGGAACCGGCTTTACCACCACATATTATTGCATTAAATCAGTTGGATAAGATAAAGGAGAATAAACCATGGCAACAAGGCAGAACTAAAGAATATCATACAGAGCTTACGGATGTTATTCGTGAATATCTTGAACCTGTGTTTGGTATGAAGAGTATGGAGATGACGTCTGAGGAAATTTTATACCAACTGCGTGCAATGCGTAAGAATGATAAAACGACTTATCTAGGATTGCAACAGATTCTACAACTAGCTGATTTAGTAAAGTTTGCCAAATGGAATCCACTTACGGATGAACACGAATTGAGTTTAAAGAATGCTTATCTGTTTGTGAACCAAACTAAAAAGGCAGAGGAAGTAGTTCCTACGGATGAAAAACAAAAGGAAGTAAAAAGTGAATAACGAAAGCGGCTGGCTTTCAATCTCAATAAGTTATTGAGATTAATTTCTAAAATCATTAAATTACGGCGATGACCTTTCATAACCCAGAATATTTGTTTTTACTGCTACTTTTACTGCCAATCATTTTTTGGTATGTACGGGAAATGCACAAATCGGATGCTAGTTTACAAATATCATCACTTCAGAAACTAGCTCAATTTCCGAAAAGCAAGCGAATTAAATTACGTCATGTTCCATTTGTTCTCAGAACACTGGCTGTTCTGTTTATTATTATTGCTTTGGCTCGCCCACAGGCGTCAAATAATTGGCGCAGTGAGAATACCGAAGGAATAGATATTATGATGGCATTGGATTTATCAAGTACAATGTTAACTGAAGATTTGAAACCGAACAGAATTGAAGCTTCAAAGGCTGTTGCTTCGGAATTTATACTTTCCCGTCCGAATGATAATATTGGTTTGGTTGTTTTTGCCAGCGAGAGTTTTACTCAATGTCCATTGACAAACGATCATGCAGTTTTGATAAATCTGTTCAATGGTGTAAAATACGGATTGATAGAAGACGGAACGGCGATAGGCTTAGGTTTAGCGAATGCTATCAACAGAATAAAAGACAGCAAAGCCAAGTCGAAAGTCATCATCTTGTTGACTGATGGATCCAATAACAGGGGGGATATTGCTCCGGTTACGGCTGCTGAAATAGCGAAGACCTTTGGGATAAGAGTTTATGCCATCGGGGTAGGTTCGCACGGTATCGTAAATATGCCGATACAAACTCCTATGGGTATTCAGTATCAGCAAATGCAATCGGAATTTGATGAAAAAACCCTTCAGGAAATAGCCTCTGTTACCGGTGGTAAATACTTTAGAGCGACTGATAATTCTAAACTTCGTAAGATTTACCAGGAAATAGATCAACTTGAAAAAACGAAAATTAATGTACGTGAATATAGTAAGAAAAATGAACAGTTTTTGGTGTTTTGTTTATTAGCATTTCTATTGTTATTTACTGAAGTTTTACTACGTAATACCTTGCTAAGAAAGATTCCATGATGAATCGCACATTTTTTATCTGCTTTGAAATAAAGCGTGTAGTGTTCTAATTTTAGTTTCAAAACTGTTTAGATCATCAACCATTTCAATTAATTATTATGTTTCGATTTGCACATACAGAATATCTCTTTTTATTCTTACTAGTTCCAATATTAGTAGGTGTATTTATTTATACGAGCATTCAAAAACGCCGAAATTTGAAGCAATTTGGTAATGCCGAACTGTTGGCTGGATTGATGCCCAATGTTTCTTTTGTTCGTCCTCAGATAAAGTTCTATCTGCAATTGGCTGCCGTTGTTTTGTTGATAATTGTTTTGGCTCAACCTCAGTTTGGTACTAAGGTAGAAAATGTGAAGCGTCAGGGGATTGAAGTAATGATAGCCATGGACGTTTCCAACTCCATGATGGCGCAGGATGTTCAGCCAAGTAGATTGGAAAATGCTAAACAAATTCTGTCTAAGCTGGTGGATAATATGACCAATGATAAGGTCGGTTTGGTGGTTTTTGCCGGAGATGCATATACCCAATTGCCGATAACGGTCGATTACGTATCAGCAAAAATGTTTTTATCGTCTATTTCTCCACAGTTGGTTCCACGTCAGGGAACGGCAATTGGTAGTGCTATCGATTTAGCAATAAAATCGTTTGGAACAAAAGATAAAGCTGGAAGAGCAATAATAGTCATTACCGATGGCGAAAATCACGAAGATGATGCCATTGGAGCAGCTAAGCTAGCGGCCGAAAATAATATAGCAGTTCACGTAATCGGTATGGGAAGACCTGAAGGTTCACCAATTCCGGTGCCGGGAACCATTAGCTTTTGGAAAGATAAGGACGGAAATGTAGTGGTTTCTAAACTTAACGAGGATATGTGTAAAAAGATTGCTGAAGCCGGAAAAGGAATTTATGTCAGAGCTGATAATACAAATAATGCATACCGACTTGTAAATAAAGAGCTTGATACGCTGGCTAAATCGGACATAAAAACCAGTGTTTTTTCAGATTATAATGAACAGTTTCAATCTTTTGCCATGTTGGCATTACTACTTTTAGTCCTAGACTTTTTTGTATTTGATCGAATCAATAAACGATTGAGCAGATACAAAATATTCGATTTGAAAGACAAAGTAATTAAGAATAAATAATCTACAACTTACATTTCAATTGATGAAAAAAATAGAATATATATTGTTGATGTTTTTAGTTTCATTCTCTGCGGTGGCGCAAAAAGAAAGTGCCAATGTGCGGGAAGGAAATAAATTGTATAAGTCTTCTAAATATACAGATGCCGAGATTGCTTATCGCAAAGGGCTTTTGCAAAATCCAAAGTCTTTCGAAGCCAATTTTAATCTGGGTAACGCATTGTATAGACAAAAGAAGTACCCAGAGGCACTTGAGCAATACAATAACACTGCAGCCTTGCAGCCCAAAGAGAAAGGTAAAATCGCAGCAGCATTTCATAATATCGGGAATTCATTTCTTTCGGATAAAAAATACGAAGAGGCAATAAAGTCATATGAAAAGGCGTTGAAGAATAACCCGAAAGATAACGATACGCGTTATAACTTGGCTTATGCGCAGGCTCAGCTTAAAAAACAACAGCAAAAGGATAAGGATAAAAATAAAGATAAAAATAAAAAGGACGACAAGCAAGATCAAAAGAAGCCTGACCCAAAACCAAAGGAACAACCTCAGCAGCCAAAACCACAACCACAGCAGCAACAACCTCAAATGTCGAAGCAAAATGCACAGCAGATATTAGATGCTTTGCAACAAGACGAGAAGAATGCACAGGATAAGGCAAAAAAACAACAAGTTAGGGGTGCGAAAAAATCAGATATAGATTGGTAGGTTTAGAAAATTTACTCACAATAAATAGATTTCAAGAAAATATATGAAACGCAGATTAATCATTTTATCACTTTTACTTTTGGTTCTTAATACGTGGCTGGTTCGGGCAGATGAACCGGTGCGTTTCATTGCACAGGCACCGTCTGCTGTTGCCATGGATAACCCGTTTCAGTTGGTTTATTCTGTTAATGCTTCGGGTAAAGACTTGCGTGTTCCGGAGATTACCAATTTTGAAGTTTTAGCCGGTCCTTTTGAATCGCACAGTTCCAGCATCCAAATAATAAATGGAAGACAGACGTCTTCTATTTCAATATCATATACTTACACTCTTCAAGCAAAAAAAACAGGTACGTTTGTTGTCCCTGCAGCCAGTATGCTAGTCGACAATAAGCGGGTTACTTCTAACGCAGTTGCTATCAAAGTGTTGCCCGCAGATGCTAATACAAACTCCGGAAGATCTCAGTCCAGCTCCTCTTCAAAGGGGCAATCCATTTCAAACGACAATATTTTTGTAAGAGCTATAGTTTCAAAACCCAATGTGTATGAGCAAGAAGCTGTATTGGTTACCTATAAACTATATACAACGCTTGATGTAATTCAATGTCCGCCTACGAAATTTCCTGATTTCAATGGTTTTATGAAACAAGAAATTGAATTGCCAAAAAACAGACAATTCACGCTCGAAAACTATAATGGAAAGAACTACACATCTGTGGTATTATTTCAATATTTATTGTACCCACAACGTTCGGGAGTTATTTCAATCGATAAAGCCGAATTTGAAGCGGTTATACAGATGAGAAATCGCGCTGCCGCCCGTAGCATCTTCGATGATTTTTTTGAATCGACCACCAATGTATCTAAAAAAATTAGTGCTCCGGCCACTAAAGTAACCGTACATGCATTGCCTGCCAATAAACCTGCGTCGTTTAGCGGTACAGTTGGACGATTTAGCATTGATTCAAAAATTTCAGCCACTCGGATTAAAGCTAATGAAGCTGTTACGCTGAGAATAGGCATTGCTGGTGCCGGTAATATGAAACTGATTAAAAATCCGGAAATTAAATTTCCGGAAGGTTTTGAACAATATGACCCTAAAGTAACTAATAATTTCAAAACAACGAGTACGGGTGTAAGTGGAAATAAAACCATTGAATTCATGTTTATTCCTCGTCATTCAGGGAATTATGAGATTCCGTCAGCGGAATTTTCGTACTTCGATGTGAACGAAAGAACATACAAGACCCTACGTACCCCGGTTTATAAACTTGAAGTACTAAAAGGCTCCGGAGCCGAAGGGCCAACCGTGGTGGGTAATTACGTCGATAAGGAAGATGTAAAACAGCTCGGGAAAGATATTCGGTATATTCAAACAGAAGATATAAAGTTATCAAAAGAAGAAACACCGATTTACGGAACGTTGACTTGTTGGTTAATGTACCTTATACCACTGCTTATATCGCTGATTCTATTTATATTCTTCCGCAAACAAGCTATGGAAAATGCGGATATGGATTTAGTGAAAAATAAAAAGGCCAATAAAGTAGCACTAAAACGCTTGAAATTTGCTCAACGATTATTGAAAGAAGGCAAGAAGGACTCTTTCTACGAAGAAATTCTGAAAGCCGTATGGGATTATTTGAGTGATAAATTGTCAATACCGGTGGCTTCGCTTACGAAAGAAAAGGTAGCTGATGAATTATCGAAAAAAGCTGTTGAAGCGCCTGTTTTAAATCAATTGAATCAAATTCTAAATACTTGCGAATACGCCCGTTATGCTCCAAATTCGGGACAGCAAGAGATGGGAAATCTTTATGATGATACCATTCGGGTGATAAGTGAATTAGAAGAAATCATCAAAAAATCATAAACACAATATTCAGTCAAAATATATGAAACGTATAGCATTGTTTTTATTTTTAGTTTTGTGTTTTTTTACTTCTACTTTTGCTCAATCTGGCACGTTAAAAACAGCCAATGATTTATATGTGAAGGGCAATTTTTCAGAAGCCGCAAAACAATACGAAAAGATTCTTTCGACGGAAGGTGTTGCACCAGAGTTATATTACAATTTAGGTAATTCATATTTCAAATCGAATGAATTGGGAATGTCTATTTTGAATTATGAGCGTGCGTTACGCTTAGCCCCGGGGTTCGATGATGCCCGATTTAATCTGGAAATGGCACAACTAAAGGTTGTTGATAATATTGTACAAACACCTACGTTCTTTTTGGGTCGCTGGGTTACTAATTTTATTAAGCTTCTGACTTCAAATGGCTGGATAATTCTGAGTGTGATCTCATTTGTTATTTGTCTGATAGCCGGTTTTTTGTTTATTTTAGGCTCTACACGATATGTGCGCAAAAACTCCTTTTATTTGGGTACAATACTCTTTGGAATTAGTTTAGTGACCTTAGTTTTTGCGGGAATTAGGAATGACCAAATGAAAAAACACAACGAAGCGATTATTATGACCGGAGTTGTGACAGTTAAAGGTTCACCGGATAAAAGCGGTACGGATTTATTTCAACTGCATGAAGGAACCAAGGTAAGCCTGAAGAGTACGTTGGGTAACTGGATTGAAATAAAGTTGGGAAATGGAAGTATCGGTTGGGTAGAAAAAGATAATATTGTAAAGATATAAGTCTCTTCCATTGTCTTAAACTCATTTTATATCAAATAATTACACACTGCCTTAATGAATCTATTTGAATCGCTTCTACTTTTGGACAAGAACTTGTTCATACTCATCAACGGATTGCATTCTTCATTTTGGGACGGAGTTATGTTCGCCATAAGTGCTAAATACACTTGGATTCCACTCTATATTGCAGTTTTGGCTGTTATAATAAAAAACTGGAAACGGGAATCTATTTGGTTAGTAATAGCACTTGTTGGGTGTATTATTATTTCAGACCAGATTGCTTCCGGCTTAATAAAAGAGTTGGTACAAAGACTCCGCCCTTCTCATGCTCCCGAACTCAGGAATATGGTTCATTTAGTGAATGGATATAGTGGAGGTCAGTTTGGATTTGTATCGTCGCATGCTGCAAATACGTTTGGATTTGCATTCCTTTCTTCCACTCTTTTCAGAAATAGAAAATATACAAGTATTATTTTTTGTTGGGCAGTTTTAGTATCCTATTCGCGGATGTATTTGGGTGTACATTATCCGTTGGATATCCTTGGTGGTGCATTAGTAGGCGTTCTGGCTGCATTAGCGTGCTATTACGCTATCATTAAACTACGTCCCTCACTACTTTTCCCCCACAATGATTATTCGGTAGTTGGACGGCCTAAAATTGTTCTTCCTTTGTGTGTTTTCGGACTTTGTATTGTTGGGATTGTAATTTATAGCCTGGCTGTTTTTTAGGGTTGAAAGCTCCAAAAATCGTTCAACACATTGGTGTCATTATCCCCAAAACCAATGTAGCCTTTGCCGTTGATAGTAAATGAAATGGAATTTTCACGCCCTTCGGCAGGCAGATTTCCTCTTTTATACCACACATTTCGGATAATGTCATATTCCAGTATATCCGATTTTACATTTCCGCCCGTTTCCGTACCTCCGAAATGTCTGCCTGTAGCAACGAATATTCGTTTGTTTATAGCTAAACTTACAGCGTTTTCGCGACCATCGTCGGGCATCGATTTCAACTTTTTCCACGAATCGTTTATTGGAAAGTATTCCCACCAATCTGTTTCGCTCAGCGTTCTGTAACCTGTACCAAAGAATATATGCTCACCGTTTGAACATGCAACGGCGCAAGCTCTGTGTGCACCTTCAAAATCCTTTAATGCCACCCATTTGTTCTGAGATGGGATATACTTCCAGAATTCTCTTGAGAAATAAGAATTGTCAAAGCCTGAGCCGACATAAACGCAATTGTTATAGGTGAAACTAACACAGGCATTCGCTGCTTTGCTGGGTAAGTCTGCTTTTCTTGTCCAACTATCGTTTTTTGCATCGTACATCCAAAAATCAGTTAAGACTCCACCGGTGTAAGCACCTTGGTTTCTTCTGAATCCAAGACCAACGTATGCTGTGTCGTTGAGTACTGTAGCCATTGCTTTTACGCGTCCAATACCGGGGAATGGTGCTTTTTTTGTCCAACTATCGTTACTTGGATCATATTGCCAGCAATCCTTTAAAGAGTCTGCTGAATCGGCGTTTCTACCCAATGTTACGTACGCTTTTCCATCAATAACAAAAGCCACCGATGATGCTCTGCCAATTCCCGGCATGGGTGTTTTCTTTTCGAAAGTAATGGTTGGGTAGGGCGAATCAGCGGCATTATTGCAGCTGATCAAGACTAACAGAAGAGATAGAAAGGCAATAGGTTTTGTGAAACGCATATGATTGTATGTAAAATTGTTGGACGATTGGTAATCTTAAATTCTTACTTCCACACCTTTTTCTTTTAAAAAAGACTTTAATTCAGGAATCCCAATTTCTTTGTAGTGAAAAATACTTGCAGCTAATGCAGCATCCGCTTTTCCTACGCCAAATACATCTACAAAGTGTTCCATTGTCCCCGCACCACCACTGGCAATAACGGGGACGTTTACTGCTTCGGAAACGGCACGTGTAATATCCAACGCGAATCCATCCTTGGTACCATCGTTATTCATGGAGGTAAGCAGAATTTCTCCTGCACCTAGCGAAACGGCTTGTTTAGCCCATTCTACCGTACGAATATCAGTTGGGATGCGACCGCCATTGAGGAATACAAACCATTCACCATTCATAAATTTGGTATCGATAGCTAAAACAACACACTGACTTCCAAACTGACTGGCCAGGTCGCTGATAAGCTGTGGGTTGCGAACCGCCGAAGTGTTTACTGAAATTTTATCAGCACCACAAGCCAGTAAAACAGACACATCCTCCACACTCGAAATTCCACCACCAACGGTAAATGGAATATTGATATGTTTAGCAATGCGCGTAACCAGCTCCGACAATGTTTTGCGTTTTTCGTTAGTAGCAGTGATGTCGAGGAAAACCAGTTCATCAGCACCCATTTGTGCGTACAATGCTCCAAGTTCTACAGGATCACCCACATCGGTGATATTCTCGAAATTAATTCCTTTTACAGTTTGTCCGTTTTTGATATCCAAACAGGGTATGATTCGTTTAGCTAACATCTTATTTATAGAATTTTATTTGTTGAAATTTAGAGGTTTGACGCTTTTAGAGCCGATTGGTCTTCGTTCCAGTCTCCAAACGAAACAGATTGTATTGTGTTGACCAATGATTTTTCAAAAGGTCTTTCAACCCGTATGTAATTGTTGGTAAAGCCTACCATGTTATCGTCCTTTTGTCTGCTTTCCCAAAGTACAAGTCCGGTTTTACCCATTTGTTGCTCGTAAAACAGTTTCGTTTTTTCATCGGATAGAACATGTAACACATCGCTTCTTCGTTTGCGTTCGGGAATTGAAACAGTATGTTCGATTTCAAGCATTTTAGTGCCCGCGCGTTCGGAATAACTAAAAACATGAAGCTGAGATATATCTAAGCTTTGAATAAATGTTTTCGCTTGTTCAAATAATTCGTCGGTTTCACCCTTCACACCCACAATCACATCCACGCCTATAAATGCATCGGGCATTCGGTTTTTGATAGTGGATACTTTATTGGCAAAAAGTTCGGTAGTATAACGACGTTTCATCAGTTGCAACACTTCGTTTGATCCGGATTGTAAAGGAATATGGAAATGCGGCATAAAGTGATTACTTTTCGACACAAATTCAATCAATTCATCTGTCAACAGATTTGGTTCGATGGAAGAAATACGAAAACGAATTTCGTGAGGAAGTGCATCCAGTACTTTTACCAGATCGAAGAATGTTTCGCCGGTTGATTTGCCGAAATCTCCTGTATTTATACCGGTAAGAACAATCTCTTTTGCACCTTCATCTATAGCTTGCACGGCCATCGCTACCGTGTCTTTAACTGTTGCGTTACGACTTCGACCGCGCGCAAAAGGAATGGTGCAATAGGTGCAATAATAATCGCAACCATCTTGCACTTTTAAGAAATAGCGCGTTCTATCATCGCGTGAACACGAAGGCTTAAAATCTTTTACGTCCTGAATGCGTTTACGATGTATTTCACCATTCTTTTCGTTATCCAATTTAGTAAGATATTCGAGAATGCTGAACTTTTCGTTTGCTCCGAGCACTAAGTCAACGCCTTGTATCGCAGCAATTTCATCAGGTTTTAGTTGTGCATAACAACCCGTAACTACCATTATGGCATTGGGATGCTGACGATTAAGTCTGTTGATGGCCTGACGACATTTATGGTCGGCAGTGTCGGTTACCGAGCAGGTATTTATTATGCAGACATCGGCTTGCTCGCCGGCTTTAGCTTTTACAAATCCTTCATCACTCAATTGTTTGCCAATGGCCGACGTTTCGGCGAAATTCAACTTACAACCTAAGGTGTGAAAGGCTACTTTTTTATTATTAAATAATGTATTATCAATCATTTTAGAGGGGACAAATTTACTTGTACAAAGGTAGTAAAAAAAAAGAATAACCGATTTAATGGTATTTTTTGTTGCAGCAATAAACGTATAGCAATGAGTAGTTGTTTATTTTGGGTGTAGATTTATGTGTTTTATTATTGAATGCAGACTAAAGAGATTTTATTTTATGTAAGAATGCAACTTATTTTGTGGAAATGATTGTAAATGTAAGATAATTAACTATTTTTGTGGGCGCAAATCATTTGTGTCTATTTAAACATAAAATCAATAGATTGCGACTGAAATACATATTATATAAATTGAATAAATGATGAGAACCTGCTTTTTAAAAATTTACATTTCACTTTTCTTTTTCCTAGTTTCCCTATCCGTTTTTGCTCAAGATGAACGAGCACAAATTCCGTCTATTTTACAAAAAACCTATTTTGAAGTAAATATAGGTTCTATCGATTATGATTTTACGCAGTTTCAACCCGAAGCTGGTTTTTCATTTCAGTCGCTGAAAGTGCCGCATCCTGCAGTACGTCTGGTTTTGTTTGGTTATGAGTTTAATAAGTATTTATCAGCACAACTAACTTATATGCGTCCGGTTACCTGGGTGAAATATCAATACAAAACGGATGCTACTGGTATAATTGGTCAAAGAACGATATGGATGAATGTGGGTGGTTTGACACTGAAACCTCAATTGCCTATCACTGATCGGTTTTCTGTTTATGGTGAAGCCGGTTTAGGAATTGTTACACGTAGTGGATTTAATGATGATATTACAAAGAAACCGGTAATTACCGATGCTAATTATGCTACATTTCTTTTTGGCGGAGGATTAAAATATAATGTAAGTAAAAGTATGTCTTTGCAACTGACTACTGCTTATTCTCCGGCGCAACCATCCGAAAAGCAACCTTCTACATCCTTCGTGGCTGCCGGTTTTTCATGCCGACTCCAAAAAGTGTCGGATAAAAAGATTGAAAAAGCAGCTGAAGTTGGGTATATTCACCCAAAACATATGTTGCAAATCGGATATTCGAGCAATGTGTTGGGTTATGGTGTCAATAATTTTGTGTCGAGCGATAAATTTCCTATTTTTTGGGGTGGTGATGTGGAAGTGTTTCAAGGCGTATCACTTACTTATCAGCAGAATATATTTCACACGGCTAAAGTGTTTTCACTCGATTGGGGCGTGAGTACATCTTATTGGCAAAGTAAGGGTAGGGGCACCGGTTTAAGCAATCCAAACAAGCAGGATTTCTTTACACTGTCTGTTTTTCCGGTTGCTCGTTTCACAGTATTGCATACCAAGCCTTTCGATGCTTATTTCTATTATTCTGTAGCAGGGCCAACGTATATTTCTAAAGTTATGATTGATGGACAAAATACTGGTAAACACTTTACATTTCAGGATAATATGGGTACGGGAATCTATTTTGGGGAGAAAAGAAATCTGAATGCAGAGCTAATGATCGGACACTATTCGAACGGAAACTTATTTCCTCATAATGATGCTGTAAAAGTTCCATTAACCTTAAAAGTCGGATATAATTTGAATTGACCGACTCAACAATAAATCTTTCTTCAACTTAAATCGCAAAACTATGCTAGTAAAAACCTTTGGAGCGGCAGTTCAAGGAATTAACGCTACTATTGTTACCATCGAAGTTAATGTAAGTCAGGGAATACGGTTTCTGCATGTGGGGTTACCCGACAATGCTGTGAAAGAGAGCCACGAACGTATTGCTTCTGCACTTGAATACACGGGGAATAAGTTGCCCCGTAAGCAAATTGTTATCAATATGGCTCCTGCCGATATTCGCAAAGAAGGTTCGGCATACGATTTAGCATTGGCTATTGGCATAATGGCTGCTTCCGACAGTTTGAAGTCGGATGAGTTGGAAAACTATGTGATTATGGGCGAATTGTCGCTGGATGGAGGATTGCAGCCCATCAAAGGTATTTTACCCATCGCCATCAAGGCGCGGGAGGAAGGGTTTAAAGGTTTCATTCTCCCAAAACAGAACGCCCGCGAAGCAGCTGTTGTGAATAATCTCGATGTATATGGAGTTGAGAATATTACTGAAGTAATTGATTTTTTTAATGGTCAGTCTACGCTTGAACCTACCATTGTAAATACACGTGAAGAGTTTTTCAGTAATCTCAATCATTTGGAAATCAATTTTTCGGATGTAAAAGGACAGGAAAGTGTAAAACGCGCGCTGGAAGTCTCGGCTGCCGGCGGACACAATATTATTATGGTTGGCCCTCCAGGAGCGGGAAAGTCTATGCTAGCCAAACGACTACCTACTATTTTGCCCCCGCTATCGCTTCAAGAAGCATTGGAAACTACCAAAATTCATTCCGTGGCCGGTAATATCGATAGTAATACATCGCTTATTTCGCAACGTCCGTTTCGAAGCCCCCATCATACTATTTCAGATGTAGCCCTGGTAGGAGGTGGGGCATTTCCTCAGCCAGGAGAAATATCATTGGCGCATAATGGAGTGTTGTTCTTAGATGAACTTCCAGAGTTTAAAAGAACGGTATTGGAGGTGATGCGTCAACCGCTCGAAGATCGTAAAATATGCATTTCTCGTGCTAAATTCTCAATTGAATATCCTGCTAGTTTTATGTTGGTGGCTTCAATGAATCCATGTCCGTGTGGATATTACAATCACCCCGACCGTGAATGCGTGTGCGGTCCCGGAATGGTTCAAAAATACCTTAGTCGCATTTCAGGTCCATTGCTCGATCGAATTGACATTCATATTGAGATAGTGCCTGTTCCTTTCGAAAAATTGGCAGAAATGAAAGACTCGGAAACCAGTGAAGCGGTTCGTGAACGGGTTATCCGTGCCCGGGAGATTCAAGAGCAACGTTTTAAAGATATTGATGGGGTGTATTGCAATGCTCAAATGTCCTCTAAACAACAACGTACCTTTGCGTTGCCCGATAAAGCAGGTTCTGAATTGCTTAAAAATGCTATGCAACGGCTCAATTTGTCAGCACGTGCCTATGATCGTATCATTAAAGTAGCTCGTACGATTGCTGATTTAGACGATTCTGAACATATACTCTCCAACCATATTGCCGAAGCCATCAATTATAGGAATCTCGATAGAGAAGGTTGGGCAGGTTGATTTGTTAGGATTGAGTTGACTATTCTGAATATATTTTGTGATAAAGGATAATGTCCAATTAGGTTAGATTTACCTTCTGCGACTAAATAAATGATATTTTAGAATTTTGTTATTGATTTTAAAAGGCTATTTTCAACTAGATTGAAATAGCCTTTTTTTATAAATTTTGGTTTTTATTTATCTGGATTTATGACACTAAATGCTGTATAATAGTTAAATGCAATCGATTTCTATACACTTGCCTATTTTTTTATCACAAATAATTCAAATTTATTGTTTATTTAATTATATTTGCGGGGTTATATTTAACGCGTCGTAACATAATATGTAGGCATGTCAATCAATTTGTAGCGTTTTTTACTACAAATTAATGAAATGGCACAGGTTTTGTAAAGAACGAGAACAAAATTAACCTGACATTGTTTTATTTTCATTATTCAATTAAATTTATGTCACTAAATGTGATTATAAAGGTTTTATTATTAAAATAATGTTAGAATAGTTATATCTCAATTTATTAATATTTAAATTAAAAACAAATGAAAAAAAAGAGTCTATTATTAGTTGGCTTATTGTCAATGGTCTTGTTTGTGGGTGCTCAAACGGCAGATAAAAAAGTTGCCGTTGGTTTGTACGTCGGAAAAAATGAATACAAAGGAGATTTAGGGAACGCAATCTTTAATTATTCTCAAGTACCGTACGTGTTTGGTGGTCTGTCTATTGCGACTTACATTTCTCCTTCTTTCGATTTAAGTCTTCAAGCTAACTCGGGTGATTATGGTTTCTTCCGCAATAACCTGGCTAATGGTAGTCTTAGTAGTCAGGGCAATCTTAGTGGCAGACTTTTTGGTACAAAGTCTGATGCAACTTTGTCTTTGCACTACAAGTTTAATAATGGCTACTTCTTAAGCAAAGATGCTAAACTTTCACCATTTATTGAAGCCGGATTTGGTTTGGCTTGGTATGGTGTTAAAGACCAGGGTGGTGTTTCTAACGCAACAAGAATGAATACTACAGGAACTGATTTTATTGTACCACTTGGTGCAGGATTGAAATATCAGTTTACTAAGAGCTTTGCGTTGCAATATAAATTTGTTTATAATATCACCAATCAGGATAAACGTGATTTCATTGTTAAAAACGAAAATAATGAATCATTTGTTGAACATTCACTTGGTGTCATCTTCTCTTTTGGATCACCTAAAGATTCTGACCACGATGGTGTGTCTGATAAATTGGATAAATGTCCTGATACCCCAAAAGGTGTAGCTGTTGATGCATTGGGTTGCCCAATTGATACTGATGGTGATGGAGTAGCTGATTATTTGGATAAATGTCCTGATACTCCTGCAGGTGCAAAAGTTGATGCAATGGGTTGTCCTGTTGATACAGACGGTGACGGTGTTGCTGACTATTTAGATAAATGTCCTTCTACACCTAAAGGTGTAAAAGTTGATGCTGCAGGTTGCCCAATCGATTCAGATGGTGATGGCGTTGCTGATTACCTTGATAAATGCCCGGGTACTGCTAAAGGAACAAAAGTAAATAGTGCTGGATGTCCATTAGATTCAGATGGTGATGGTGTTGCTGATAATTTAGATAAATGTCCTGATACTCCTAAAGGTGTAAAAGTAGATGCAAACGGTTGTCCACTTGATAAAGATGGTGATGGTGTTCCTGATTATTTAGATAAATGCCCTGATGTAGCCGGTATAGCTGCAAATAAAGGATGTCCTGAAGTGAAAGCAGAAACAAAGAAAATCTTTGCTCAGGCTTTACAAGGTATTCAATTTGAATCAGGAAAGAATGTTATCAAGAAATCTTCTTATTCTATCCTTGATAAAGTTGTGAAGGTAATGAAAGAAAATCCTTCTTACAATTTGGAAATCAACGGACATACCGACAGTCAAGGTGCTGCTGCAACAAATCTTGAATTATCTCAAAAACGTTCGGATGCAGTTCAGGCTTATTTGACTAAAGGTGGTATTGAAGCTTCAAGACTTACTGCAAAAGGATTTGGTGAAACTATGCCGGTTGCTGACAATGCAACTACTGCTGGAAAAGCTAAAAACAGAAGAGTAGAGTTTAAAGTAAACTTCTAATCTTTATTGCACAAAAAAAGTCCCCCTTCATTCAACAGAATGAATGGGGACTTTTTTTGTGCTAATATACACTGTTTGTAGAAAAAAATAAAGGCTATTTCATTTTGTTGAAATAGCCTTTATTATATAATGAATTGAGTGTGCGTTTATTCCCAGTCGCTTGTTGGTTGGCAAGTGCATACCAGATTGCGATCACCAAAGGCATTGTCAACACGTGCCACATTTACCCAAAACTTGTTTTCAGCTACCCATTTCGTAGGATAAGCCGCTTTGGCTCTGCTGTAAGGATGATTCCAATCGTCAGATACAATTGAATATTCAGGGTGTGGAGCGTTTAATAATACATTGTCAGTGGCATCAGCAGCTCCTGTTTCAATCTCTTTTATCTCGGCAAAAATTTGCAACATTGCTTCTGCAAATCTATCCAATTCAGCCAGCGATTCACTCTCGGTCGGTTCAATCATTAGCGTGCCATGCACAGGGAATGATAGAGTAGGGGCGTGGAAGCCATAATCCATCAATCGTTTGGCGATATCGCCTTCTGTTACGCCCGATGTGGCTTTAAAGTTACGCGCTTCCAAAATTAATTCGTGTCCGACACGTCCGTTTTCGCCGGTGTAAAGTATGCCGTAACTATCTTTTAATTTTGCAGCCAGGTAATTGGCATTTAAGATAGCAATTTTTGTAGCCTGTGTCAACCCTTTTTCGCCCAACATGCGGATGTATCCGTAAGTAATCGGTAAAACGCTTGCACTACCGTTAGGAGCCGAAGAAACAGTGTTTTCACCGTTAGTCTTGCTTGGCAAAAATGGAATTAAATGCTCAGCCACACAGATTGGACCAACACCAGGACCACCACCACCATGAGGAATGGCAAATGTTTTGTGTAAGTTTAAATGGCATACATCGGCGCCTATTGTTCCCGGATTGGTCAGACCTACCTGTGCATTCATATTTGCACCATCCATGTAAACCTGTCCACCGTTGTTGTGAATGATTTCACACATATCTTTGATGTGCGCTTCGAAGATACCGTGTGTAGAAGGATAGGTAATCATACAGCCGGCTAACTTTTCTTTGTTAGCTTCTGCTTTTTCTTTCCAGTCGGCTAAGTCGGTGTTACCACCTTCGTCGCATTTTACCACCACTATCTCAAAACCTGCCTGATGAGCCGAAGCGGGGTTGGTTCCGTGTGCCGAAGCAGGAATCAGAACGGTATTTCGTTGTGTTTCATTGCGCGATTTGAAATAAGAACGTAAAGTTATTAATCCGGCATATTCACCGGCTGCGCCCGAGTTGGGTTGCAGGCTGCAAGCAGCAAATCCTGTTATTGCTGTCAGGTATTTTTCTAATTCTTCAATCAGTTCATTATAACCTTCGGTTTGATCGGCCGGTGCTAATGGGTGCATGCCCCCGAATTCGGCACGACTGAGTGGAAGCAGTTCCGAAGCAGCATTCAACTTCATGGTACACGATCCTAATGAAATCATTGAATGGGTCAGCGAAATGTCTCTGCGCTCCAGTTTCTTTATATAGCGCATCATTTCTGTTTCGCTATGATATTTTGAAAAAACTTCGCTTGTCAGGTAGTCCGAAGTTCGTTCAAGGCTTTCGTCAAATGATTTCAATTCTTCCAGATCTTCCTCATCTGCATATACCGGAGCATTATCTGCCGCAGTGGCAAGTATTTCAATCAGCGTGTTTACATCATCAATGTCGGTTGTTTCGTCAATGCTGAGTCCGATTTCCCCTGTTTCGAAATAGCGGAAATTTACTTCGTATTCCAACGCAATTGACTTAATTGTTTCTGCTGAAACGTCTTCGGGCAAACTGATTTTCAAGGTATCGAAGAAGTTATCATTTTCTTGCGAATAACCGTATACCGGCAAAATTTCATTAATGTAAGTGGCAATGGCGTGGATACGTTGCGTGATTGCTTTTATGCCCTGAGCGCCATGGTAAACGGTATAACAACCGGCCATTGAAGCTAATAAAGCCTGTGCGGTACAGATATTTGAAGTTGCTTTTTCGCGTTTGATATGTTGCTCGCGGGTTTGTAGCGCCATGCGCAGTGCAGGTTTACCATTCACATCCTTGCTGATACCAATAATCCTGCCGGGCAGGTCGCGTTTAAATTCTTCGCGTGTGGCAAAATAAGCTGCCGACGGACCACCAAATCCCATTGGGATTCCCCAACGTTGTGTTGATCCGAATGCAATGTCAGCTCCCCATTCACCCGGAGGTGTGAGTAGTGCCAGACTTAGAATATCAGCTGCCACAGCCACTTTACAACCTGCTGCGTGAGCTTCGGTTACAAATTCGGCGTAATCTTCGATGTTACCGTTTGAGTTCGGATATTGAACAATAGCACCATAATGTTTCTCGGTGAAACGAAGCGTTGAATAGTCACCAATTTCCAATTGGATGCCTTGCGCTTCGGCGCGTGTATGAAGTACAGCCAATGTTGACGCAAATACATTTTTATCAACAAAAAGAATGTTGGCAGTAGCTTTTACCTGGTCACGACTGCGAAGATTAAGCATCATGGTAGCGGCTTCAGCAGCTGCAGTAGCTTCGTCCAGCAGTGATGCGTTGGCCAGTGGTAATCCGGTGAAATCGCTTACAGCTGTTTGGAAATTCAATAAAGCTTCCAACCGACCCTGAGAAATCTCGGCCTGGTAAGGTGTGTAAGAAGTATACCACGATGGGTTTTCGAATACGTTACGTTGGATAACCGCAGGTGTGCAGGTATCGTACCAACCCTGACCAATATATGTAGTGAATAATTGATTTTTAGAGGCTATTTCTGCAATATGCTCGGCATACTGTCGCTCGGTAAGTGCTTCGGGTAATTCGATATTGTTCGTTAAGCGAATTGCTGACGGAATGGTTTGTTCTATTAGTTCATCCAGCGTATTAACGCCAATAATTTGAAGCATTTGAGCTTCATCTTGTTCTGAAATGCCGATGTGGCGGGCTTGCAGCAAGTTTTTCATGTCGAAAATTGTTTTGTTTTTTTGTGCCCCAAAAGTACTGCAATCTTTTGTAAAATGACTAATAATCAGCGAAAAGATATCAACAAATAGTTGGTTTTTTCTGCAAGTTTCAACCTGTTACTTTTCAATGAAATAAGTGATAATTAGTTGCAAAAAGCAAGTAGATTTAATCGGTTTTTAAAACTATTTTTAAACCAATTGAATACTTGATTGTTTATAACGATATAAATTTCAACCCAATTGCTATGCTTCGTGATATTCGTAAACAATATGAATTCTCTGCTTTGAATGAAGAAAACTGTCATTTGAATCCTTTCGACCAATTTAAAATATGGATGCAGGAAGTCCTGGAAAGTGACCAACCGGAACCTACTGCCATGATTCTTTCTACCGTTGACGGTCAGTTACACGTACATTCGCGAGTGGTGCTGCTCAAAGAATTCAGTGCCGTTGGATTTACTTTTTATACCAATTACGAAGGGCATAAAGCACGGCAAATAGAACAAAACAAGAGCGTTTCATTATTGTTCTTTTGGCCGGCTCTGGAGCGTCAGATACGGATTGAGGGAGTGGTTGAAAAAATAGATGAAAAATCATCCACCGACTATTTTAATTCGCGTCCGCTGGATAGTCAGCTGGGGGCGTGGGCTTCGCCTCAGAGTAAAGTGATTCCGTCGCACGATTTTTTAGACGAACAATTTCAGGCATATCAGTTGAAATTTGGAAACGATGTGCCTAAACCACCACATTGGGGCGGTTTTATTGTGAAGCCAACTGCTTTTGAGTTTTGGCAGGGACGCACTAATCGTTTGCACGACAGGTTGTTTTATCATTTTGAAGAAGGCGCCTGGATAATTTCAAGATTAGCACCCTGACTTCATTGATAACAGTCAGAACCAGTGGTCAATAGGCGGGCAATTTAGAATGAAAATGTAGTTTAATGTTTATTGGCAATTAAAGAGTATCTTTGCACCGCTTATTAAACTGATAATAAAAATGAATTTTACGGAATTAAATCTCAATGCACCTTTAGTTAATGCATTGAACGACTTAGGAATAACAAAAACTACAACCATACAGGAAAAAGCTTATCCCGTTATTATGTCCGGTAAAGATGTGGTTGGTATAGCTCAAACAGGTACCGGTAAAACCATTGCCTATCTTTTGCCCTGCTTGCGTCAATGGAAATTTACAAAAGAAAGACATCCCCAAATTTTAGTTGTTGTTCCTACCCGCGAACTTGTAGTTCAGGTAGTGGAACAGGTTGAAAAACTTACTGTTTACATGAATGTACGCGTAGTAGGTGTTTTTGGTGGTGTGAACATGATTCGCCAAACTCCCTTGCTTATGGAAGGTGTTGACGTATTGGTTGCCACTCCCGGTCGCTTGTTGGATTTTGCGTTGAACGGTACATTGAAATTGAAATCGATCAAACGTTTTATTATCGATGAGGTTGATGAGATGTTGAACCTCGGTTTTCGTCCTCAACTTATTCGCGTTATCGATTTATTGCCTACAAAACGTCAAAATCTGATGTTCTCGGCTACTATTTCCGAAGAATTAAAAGATTTGGTTCACGATTTCTTCGTGGAACCAGTTGAAATAGAAGCTGCTCCAACGGGAACACCCCTGGAAAAGATCAAACAAATTGGTTTTAAAGTGCCTAACTTCTTTACGAAAGTAAACCTGTTGGAATTTTTGATGGAGACTACTCCGGAATTCTCTAAGGTGCTTGTTTTTACTTCCACAAAGAAACTGGCCGATGCGCTTTACGAGCAATTGGAGCCTAAGTTTGTTGGTCAGATAGGATTAATTCACTCCAACAAATCACAGAATAATCGTTTCGAGTCCCTGAATAATTTCAAGGCCGGATTAAACAGAATGCTTATTGCCACGGACATTGTGGCGCGTGGACTGGATATCTCGGATGTGTCGCACGTGCTCAATTTTGACGTGCCCGAAGTGGCCGAAAACTATATGCACCGTATCGGTCGTACCGGTAGAGCGGATAAGAATGGTGTGGCTATCACCTTTATCACCAAGGCGGATACCGAATTCAGAGCCAGCATTGAGGCATTGATGAACAAGAAGATTCCAATTGTGAAGATGCCTTTGGAGGTTGAAGTTTCAGCCGTATTGACGGATGATGAATTGCCACAGGTAAAAATGAAAAATACGCTTGTAACCCTACCTAAGAAAGAAGAAGGCGGTGCTGCATTTCACGAGAAAAAAGGCAAAAACCTAAAAGTAAATATGAAGGTCAGACGTCCGGAAGCCATGAAGCTGAAATACAAGAAACCTAAAACAAGGGGACAAAAGAAAACAAAATAATTCACGCATTGCTTTCTAAGCAAAACAGGGGAAAATACACATTTAAATGTATTTTCCTCTGTTTTGTTTTTACCAAATGATACCGGGAGCCTGTTTACGTTTTTGAACATTTATTTATATCTATTGTTTTATAAGTTGAAGTCCTGTTTGCCCATACAGCCTAACTATTAGATGT
>Ga0302321_100000110_pt1 | contig 74175 bp, 60 predicted proteins | sample Fen_T0_1_FD_202505 | JGI IMG/M metagenome (GOLD analysis project Ga0302321, IMG submission 202505) | Peat permafrost microbial communities from Stordalen Mire near Abisko, Sweden - Fen_T0_1 | ecosystem: Environmental > Terrestrial > Soil > Wetlands > Permafrost | place: Sweden: Abisko... | reverse complement strand
CAGGGCGGAAGTTAACAGCTTCACCTTGTCGCGCATGCCAAGTTAAACAAAAGCAAATATTTTTCAAGTTCAGAAGCCGTCCCGCCTTGCGAAAGCATTTTGTTGGTGGCAGGCAACTTATCAAACCTCACTTGCTTATGAGCGGGATATAAATCCCAACAGTCCTCGCCTGTGAAAAAGTTTTGAGCGTGAGTTCCATGCCCGCGCTTCCCCCACGTCAACAAGAAAAAGACTTTGATGCAAAATTATTTTTCCAAGAGTGCTTGCCACCAACGTTGGTGCATAAGCAGTGGCGGGAATTCGAAGCGCCTAACTGTCCCACGATACCAAACGTAATTTGAAAAACTAAACTACAAATTTATACTGAACCCCGCCATTGATTATGCATTTTGTTGGCTGCTGTGCCGTCTGTCGTCAACTATTTAGTCCAATGCCGCTTTCGTAAAAGTCCCCCTTTTTTTTCTCTCTTTGTTCTTTTGTCATCGTCTCGAATTTTGGTTTTGACTTTGTCCAATAACCAAAGATTAGAAATGGTCCAAGGAAAGGAATTAACCAAATCAGTCTTTTGTGCAGTGCCCGTCTTTCCTCATTCGAATAGTCCGACTTGTTGATACGAATTGTCACGAAAATGTTTAGTAACAAATAAACTGTCCCGATGGCTAAAAGTATTTTCAATTCTTCTGTTTTAGGTCGTCCTACTGTCCCGAGGCATAGCAGCCAACATTACTGAAGACGCAACAAAGTTGCGCCTATTTCACTTATAGAAGAGTGTCTACTTATACTTTGCACAACACCCCTCACTCTTGTTAAAATTGTTTTCATAAGCCAATGCTACTTATTCGCTGTTAAAAATCCAAGCTGTCGAGCGGGCTTTTTATGCCGCTCAATGCCTTGCTCGTTACATGTGTATATATCTCGGTGGTTTTGCTGCTGCTATGCCCCAGCAATGATTGTATATAGCGCAAGTCAGTGCCATTCTCCAGCAGGTGGGTGGCAAAGCTATGCCGTAGGGTATGCACTGTTGCCTTCTTTTTTATGCTTGCCTTTTGCAAGGCATCTTTCACCACTGTTTGTATGCTGCGTTCACTGTAGTGGCCTCCATCGGGGCCTTCAAAAAGATACTCCTGTGGTTTGTATGCTTTATAATATTCGCGCAATAGCGGCAAAAGTTTTTCTGATAGCAGCGTGTAGCGGTCTTTCTTTCCCTTGCCGCCCTTTATGCTTAACTGCATCCTGTCGCTGTCCACATCAGTGGGGCGCAGGTTCAGCAGCTCGCTTAGCCGAAGGCCGGCCGAGTAGCACAGCATGATTATCGTTTTGTGCTTCAGATTGGTAGTAGCCCTTATCATTTCTTGCACTTCTTCTACCGATAGCACGGTGGGCAATTTTTGCTCTTTGAGCGGTCGCTCTAATTGATAAAATTTTCGTGCCCCGCCCTTTACTTTTTCGTAATAAAATTTGATAGCGTTAATTGCCTGGTTTTGGTAGCTCGAAGAGATACCCCTTTCTTGCACCAGGTAACGTACGTAGGCAACTATTTCCGGCTCGGTGATATCGTCAATCTTTTTAGCCGGATAATAATTAATGTATTCTTCAAACAGTTGTTTATAAGCCTCTATTGTCTTGGGTGAGTAGCGCATGGTTTCAAGCTTTTGCATCATGGCATCGGGGCAGGTGCGGTAGTTAGGTATTTCAAAAGCTTGTGGCCTCGGCTTCAGCGTTCCCGGCTTCACAGCATGTTCCCATTGCAGGTTCATGCCCGCTGCTTTGCAAAAATCTTCAAGTGCTTTTTTTTGCCGCTCGTCAATGGCCACGCTCCACCATTTATTGGGTTTATCATAAGTGGCATATGGAAATGATTTCAGTACTTCCACTAATAGTGGGTTATAAAAAGCGATGACACGGTAGCGGCCAGGCCGATAGCAAACAGCCTTCACGGTTTGTTTTTTCGCAGCAGCTTTTTCTGGCCTCGCCTTATTTATTGAGAACTCTTTATCGGCTATTGGCTGTAATGGCCGCATTTCGGGAAACGCTTTTTTTAACTTCTCAAAAACCTGGTTACTGACTTCCACGTGCCATGCTTTTTCGCTTTTGCTCCAAAGGCAAGCAGTAATTTTTTTCAGTTGGTTAATGGTTTCCCTGTGGTATGGAAATTGAACAAATAGTCGCTTCTCTCCGTGGTGGTTTTTGATATAGTAGTGCATCATAATTAAAAATTAGTTGCGCCTATACCATCAAAAATAGGGAATAGGCGCAACTTGTTGTTATCAGAAGTAAGAAGAACCTGCAAGGCTAAACTCAGCCTTGCAGGTATCTTTAGTCATGCATCACCCAACAGTAATACTCACCACATCACTCCACTGGCCCACGCGCTCGTCATTTACCATATACATGGCGCGGTACTTCCACACGCCCGGTGCAGTAATGGGTGTGGTGTCAGGATAGTGCGGCACGGTATCAATTGCCAAAAACTGCCATGTGCCCGTGCCCTTGTCCGTTTCAATGTGTACGGCATCAGCATCACCCTTCACCCACTGCACTTCCACTTGCCCTCCTTTAAAGACTAATTTTAGTACAGGCTTTACGATAGTTGCATCCATGAGTTGCTCGGCACCGATCACGCCCAAGTCGCGGCCGATGGCCTCAGTATAAGTCGGGCTGTTCTTAATGCGCTGCACTAACTGAGCGATGCGTGGAAAAATGCCAGGTGCCACTGCTGCTGGTGCGGCTGCCACTGTAGGTGCAACTGGCAATGTGCCACCGGGGCTACCCAAGGGACCGTCTTTGATCAGGTTCTTGTAGTTTACCCGCTGCTCTTTTGCAGTGGTAAATATTTCCACCAGGTTGATGAGGTAATTATACATAGCTGCATCGTTGTTCACAGAAGTAACATCGGCCGCAAGAAAACCTAAGCCCGTTGAGGCCGTTGCGAATTTGCCACTAAAGTTATTGAGCCATACAGCCCTGTCTTTGTCAGCACGGGGTAAATAATTGTTCTTTGCCATAAGGATGAAGTATAAATGTTTATTATTAAAAAAATGTGTTTTTGGGTAGATTAAGCCACTTTTCAGCCCTTTAGGGTGCCCGTGGCATGCGCACCGACAGCTCGTGCGGCCGCACCGATGGTGCGTGCGTAGTGATGCCTGATTGGTTCTCCCGCACTGATGATCCGTGCGGGTTAACGCTCGCCCGGGGCAATGGCACCGATGACCCTTGCCGCCTTACGGCCGACCGGTGCGAACGCACCCAAGGCCCGTGCCTGGTGACGAATGATACGTGCCAATGCACCATTGGCCGGTGCTCACTAACGGTTGATCCGTGCGCCTGCACTGATGGTGCGTGCAAGCCAAGAGACGGCTCATGCCACGGCACAAAAAAATAGGTCAACAAATAAATTAGTGTGTGCATGTTTTATGTCGCAGGGCGCAAACATAAAAAGCAGTCAAGAAAAAAAACACGGGGTTATTCCCGCGTTCGTGATGTATTTTTCCCGGTGAGTGTCTCGTATTTTTCTGGCTCTCACAATTTGTCGGATTGCTTCCCGCTTGCAACCAGCACCGTGACATCAACAGTTACGCAATTACTTCTTGACCTGCATGGAGGTTCAGATTTGTTTAATAACTTTCATTTTTCAACCGAACATTATGAAAGAGAGTGCAATCACTATTTTATTCCTCCTCAGTTGCTCCATTTGTTTTTCACAGAAGGCGACTAAAGATTCAGTGATTAGAAGAATCATTTACCGCGATACAATAATCTATCGGTATGATACAATAAGAATTAAACATTTCGTCCATTCAGATACTGTTTGGACAAATCCTAAAATCCCAAACGTGCAGCCAGCACCCAAGAAGAAAGGAGCGATAAATCCAAATAATTGGGGTGTTGGCCCAACGTTCGGAGCTTACTATTCCCCAATTAACGGTTTTGATGTAAACATCGGTTTTGGAGTGCAATATTATTTGCTGGCTATCCCAAGTTTTCGCAATCCGCACATGGGGCATAAAAGAAATAGGAAATAACCTTAGAGGCCTTCTCTCACTTTGAATGAGAGCTTGGTAAATAAATAATTACGTCGTTAGGTGGCCTCCTAATTAAAACTGAATTTTTACAGAAAGAGAACATTCAACTGAAGAGCCAACTATTAAATCGGCTAAATCTTGAAGATGCTTAGCGATGCAAGACGGGTAAGTTTGCTACAAGCATAATCAGGTCCTCGTTGTTCACTTCCTTCTTCTCATCAGCAACGATGAGAAAGTTTTCATAGAGCGTGTTGAGTTCTTCTCCCCCGTATTTGTAACCCAATAATTCCATCCGGTGTTTCAAGGCCGCCCGCCCGCTTCTGGCCGTAAGTAAAATGGATGAAGAAGGAACACCAACATCAGCTGGATTAATAATTTCGTAATTCTCAGCGTGTTTTAAGAACCCGTCTTGGTGTATTCCTGAAGAGTGAGAAAATGCATTTGCTCCAACGATCGCTTTGTTCGCCTGCACAGGCATTCGCATCATTTTAGAAACCAACTTGCTGATCGGATAAATTTTTTCGGATTTAATGCCGGTAACAAAACCTAATTCTTTGTGCACTTGAAAGATCATGGCAACTTCTTCCAGTGAAGTATTCCCTGCACGCTCCCCTATTCCATTGATCGTTACTTCCACCTGACGTGCTCCGTGCATAACACCGCTTATCGTGTTCGCTGTTGCCATACCCAAATCATTATGACAATGAACAGAGATGACTGCCTTGTCAATATTTTTTACATTGTCAAACAAATATTGAATTCGTTTTCCGTACATGTGAGGAAGGCAATAGCCAGTGGTGTCTGGAATATTCACTACATCCGCACCCGCTGCAATGATCGCTTCGGTCATTTGTGCTAAGAACGCAAGATCAGCACGACCAGCATCTTCAGCAAAAAACTCAACCTCAAGACCTTTGCTTTTGGCATATTTCACCGCTGACACACCTTGCTCTAATACCTTTTCGCGAGTTGATTTGAATTTATTTTTTATGTGTACATCACTCGACCCAATACCCGTGTGAATGCGACCGCGCTTGGCATGATGCAGTGCTTCGGCCGCTACATCAATATCCTCTTTCTTTGCGCGCGTAAGACCACAGATAACCGGTTCTTTTACTGCCTTCGAAATTTCTACTACAGATAGAAAATCACCTGGACTTGAAATCGGAAAGCCGGCTTCGATCACGTCAACGCCAAGGGCTTCGAGCTCTTTCGCCACGATTACCTTTTCCTCCGTGCTCAACTGACAGCCGGGTACTTGCTCGCCATCGCGAAGAGTGGTATCGAATACTTGAATTTTTTGAGCCATAAATCTGTATTTTAAATGCGTGCCACTTCTTTACTTACTTTTTCCAATTGCTGAATTATCAAGCTTCCCATTTGTTGGGTGTTCAATATTTTTTCCTTGGGGATAGTTTTATCAGCGATATCAACCGTGCGATAACCTTGCTTCAATGTTTCTTCAACAGCCTTGATCACCAATTCTGATTCTTCTTTCAAACCAAATGAGATATCAAGCAACAACGCCACCGACAGAATTGAAGCGAGCGGGTTAGCAATCCCTTTTCCTGTAATGTCATGTGCACTTCCGTGGATAGGTTCATACAACCCAACTGAATCACCAACGGATGCCGATGCCAACATACCCATCGATCCAGCGATCTGTGAAGCTTCATCGGTGAGAATATCACCAAACAAATTTCCGGTGACCACTACATCAAAACTTCTTGGGTTTTGAATGAGCTTCATGGCAGCTGAATCTACAAACTGGTGCTCAAGTTGCACATCAGGGTATTGTTTACCAATCTCTTGCACCGTTTCACGCCACAACCTTGAGCTCTCGAGTACATTGGCTTTATCAACACTTGTTACTTTTTTCTTTCTGGTTCTAGCTGCCAGAAAAGCTTTGTGGGCGATCCGCTCAACTTCATAGCGTTGATAGATCATGAGATCAAAAGCTGTTTTGCCGTCATCTCTCCTGCCCTTCTCACCGAAGTAAACATCACCGGTCAACTCACGGAAGAAGAGAATATCGGAGCCTTTCAATATTTCTGGCTTGATGCTAGATGCACCCAACAATTCATCAAACAATTTTATCGGTCGCAGGTTTGCATAAAGTCCAAGCTCCTTCCGCATTTTTAGTAAGCCTTGTTCTGGCCTTACTTTCAAAGTCGGATCGTTATCATATTTAGGATGGCCAACAGCTCCGAATAAAATTGCATCGCAGTTCTTCAATTTAGTGAGAGACTCATCCGGCAATGCATTTCCAGTTGCTTCAATGGCATCATGACCAATCGTTGCCTCATCAAATTCAAACTCATGATCAAATAAGGAAGCAATAGTCTCCAATACTTTTTTTCCTTCGGCTGTCACTTCTTTGCCGATACCATCACCAGGTAGAATGACAATTTTCTTCTTCATGAATGCGCGAAATCAAATTCCCTTACTTCTTTATTCAGACTTAACAAGTAATCAATGTCATCGTAGCCATTGATCATACATGTTTTTTTATAAAGATTGATTTCAAATTTCTCTTCCTGACCGTCAAACCCGATGGTTTGATTTTGTAAATCAACTTCGATTTCGGTTTTGGGGTTTTTAGAGATTGTCTCGAATATTTTCTTCAAGAAATCATCAGAAACAACTACCGGCAAAAGTCCGTTGTTCAATGCATTATTTTTAAAAATGTCAGCAAAGAAACTGGACACCACTACTTTAAAACCAAAATCATGAATCGCCCATGCCGCATGTTCGCGACTGCTTCCACATCCAAAATTTTTTCCGCCTACTAAAATCTTTCCCGAGTATTTTGGGTTGTTCAGAACAAAATCAGTGATGGGTTGGTTGTTGGCATCATATCGCCAATCGCGAAAAAGATTATCGCCAAATCCCTCGCGCGTTGTTGCTTTTAAAAAGCGTGCAGGGATAATTTGATCGGTGTCAATATTCTCAACAGCAACAGGAACTGCCGTTGATTTTAATGTTATAAATTTTTCTTTCATAGCCTCACTCTAAGTCCCTCTCCAAAAGAGAGGGACTTCTGGATTTATTTTAATTTATTTTTCGTAAACCTCAACTCCCTTCTCCTGTGGAGAAGGGTCGGGGATGAGGCTTCTAACATCTGTTACTTTACCGGTTATTGCTGCCGCAGCAGCACTCAGCGGGCTCGCCAAAAAAGTCCTTGACTTTGGCCCTTGTCTTCCTTCAAAATTTCTGTTGCTGGTGCTGATGCAATATTTTCCAGGAGGTACCTTATCTTCATTCATGCCGAGGCAAGCTGAACAGCCAGGGCTTCTTAATTCAAAGCCTGCTGCTTCAAAAATTTTGTCAAGGCCTTCACTCTTTGCTTGTGCTTCTACCTGTTTTGAACCAGGGATTACCCACACTTCAACATCGCTAGCTTTTGTCCTTCCTTTCACCATGCCCGCCACTAATCGTAAATCTTCAATACGTGCATTAGTGCAACTTCCAATAAAAACGTAGTCTACTTTTTTGCCAAGCAACTCAGAACCTGGCTCAAGCCCCATATATTCAAGCGACTTCTTAAAGGAAGCTTGTTCGTTGATGTCTTTTAATTCTGCTGCTGTAGGAATACGGTCGGTTACTTTCATTCCCATCCCTGGATTAGTTCCGTACGTGATCATTGGTGCTATGTCGGCTGCATCATAAGTCAATACTTGATCATAGCGAGCGCCTTCATCGGTCTTTAGTTTCTTCCAATTCTCAATCGCTACATCAAATGTTTTTCCCTGCGGAGCAAATTTTCTTCCCTTTATGTAGTTGAAAGTAATCTCATCGGGAGCGATCAATCCACCGCGTGCACCCATTTCAATACTCATGTTGCAAATCGTCATGCGCGCTTCCATCGAAAGGCTGCGAATCGCGTCTCCCGCATACTCAACAAAAAAGCCAGTGGCACCACTGGCTGATATCTTAGAAATGATATATAAAATAATATCCTTACTGACCACACCCTTACCCAACTTGCCATTAATCTCAATCTTCATGGTCTTGGGTTTGTATTGCAAAATGCATTGTGTAGCTAACACTTGTTCGACTTCGCTTGTACCAATACCAAACGCAATATTTCCAAACGCGCCATGTGTTGACGTATGGCTATCACCACATACAATTGTCATTCCAGGAAGAGTTAACCCCAACTCAGGACCGATGATATGTACAATGCCTTGATACGGATGACCGAGATCATACAACTCAATATCAAAGTCTTTGCAATTCTTTCTTAACGTTTCAACCTGGTGCCGAGACAAGGCTTCCTTAATAGGAAGGTGCTGGTCTTTTGTAGGCACGTTGTGATCAGCAGTGGCAGTTGTTCGAGATGTGTTGAAAACTTTTATACCTCTTTTACGCAATCCGTCAAATGCTTGTGGGCTTGTGACTTCATGAATAAAATGGCGATCAATAAAAAGGGCATCGGGATAACCTTCGGCACGCTTCACCACATGAGCGTCCCAGATTTTTTCAAAAATTGTTTTTGGACCAGAATTCACAACAATCGTTAGTTTGTACGGACTAGTTTTAAACGACAATCGCCCTGCCAAAACACGATGGTTGAGCAGGGCGATTGTTCTATAATTCTTCCGCACGAAGATCGAACAATTAATTTGAACTTTGAAGAATATCTCACAAAAAAAGTTGATTCAACTACCTAACACTTGTTTACAGAATCGATAATTTTTTTATCGCTAATTGATTCCTGATCACAAATTTTTCTTAACGTTGTAGGAGTATTTATAACATGACAAATACAATCACCAATCCTTTTACTTTAAAAACAAGTTCACTTGAACTCGTCAGTGATATTATTCTTTATAAGGAAAAGAAGAGGTGAGTTAATTCATAACAAAAAAATTTCAACCGCCTCGATTTTTCGGGGCGGTTTTGTTTTATAGAGATGAGCGCAAACTAACGATTGTTCAAAATAAATCATGGAATATTATAACGAAGACTCAATACTTTTTTTGGATGGCAAATTTGTAAAAGCAAAAAATGCTGGAGCAAGTTTGTTTAGTCAAACACTTCATTACGGGTATGGAGCTTTCGAGGGAATTCGTTCTTACAACACTATTCACGGAACGAAAATTTTTAAGCCTTACGAGCACTTTTCAAGGCTTCTAAGAAGTTGTGAAATATTAGGGATTCCAGTTCATTACACCGTTGAAGAACTTACGCAAATCAGCTATCAAGTACTCGAAAAAAATAGTCTCTCTCACGCCTACATCCGCCCTCTTGTTATGGCAGGAGAAAACCTGACGCTCACTTCATCTCATGTTTCATCGTTGATGATCTCTGCCTATGAGTGGGACAAGTACTTTAACCATACCGAAGCATCTGTATGCATATCTTCCTATCAGCGCCCTAACCCCAAAAGCACGAAGCTGGAAGCCAAAGTTTGTGGCCATTATGTCAACTCAGTCCTTGCTTTTACCGAAGCCAAACAACGAGGATTTGATGGAGCCATTATGCTTGATCCTAATGGTTTCGTGGCAGAGGGCCCTGGTTCAAATTTCTTCTATGAGAAAGACGGTGTCCTTTATACACCTCCTGTAGGAAATATTTTGCCTGGTATTACTAGACAAACCGTTTTAGACATCTGCCGTGAGCTGGATTTACCCGTAAAAGAAAAACTATTTAAACCGGAAGAATTGTTCGAAGCCGATAGTGCATTCTTCTGCGGTACCGCTGCACAGATTTCTGCAGTCGGTTCTATTGAAGGACAAAGACTTAATAAGCCTTGGGCATCATCTCTTGGATTGATTGTTCAGGAGGCCTATAAAAATATTGTCATGGAGAAGAGCCATGCTTACGTAATTGTTTAAAAGAAGTTAGGAGTTAGAATTTTGTAGTCAAAAGAAAAAACTGCACAAAGCAGGAGCTTGTAGCAGCTAAAACAAAGAGAACAGAATGGAACTGAATAAATATAGTAAGACAGTAACTCAAGACATGACATTGCCAGGATCGCAGGCAATGCTTTATGCTATCGGCTTAACCGAACACGATCTTAAAAAAGCACAGGTAGGAATTGCGAGCACTGGCTTTGATGGCAATTCTTGTAATATGCATCTCAACGCGTTGGCTTCTGAGGTGAAGCAAGCAGTTTGGGATCAAGAGCTGGTAGGATTGATTTTCAATACGATTGGCGTTAGTGATGGGATGAGCAATGGCACAGAGGGAATGCGTTATTCATTAGTGAGCCGTGAAGTGATTGCCGATTCTATTGAGACGATATGCGGTGCGCAATATTATGATGGATTGATTGCGGTAGTCGGCTGTGATAAAAATATGCCGGGTTCGCTTATCGCGATGGGCAGGTTAAATCGTCCCTCCATTATGGTTTATGGTGGAACAATTGCTGCCGGCCACTGGAAAGGGAAATCGTTGAACATCGTTTCAGCCTTCGAAGCGTTGGGTGAAAAATTAGCTGATAAACTTTCAGACGAAGATTACAAAGGTATCATTCAAAATTCCTGTCCTGGTGCTGGTGCTTGTGGCGGCATGTACACCGCAAACACAATGGCATCAGCGATTGAAGCACTCGGCATGGCATTGCCATTCACTTCTTCGAATCCGGCACTAAGCAAGGAGAAGTCGAACGAGTGCGTCGAGGCTGCAAAAGCAATTCTCGTTTTGTTAGAGAAAGATTTGAAACCAAGAGACATCATGACATTTGAAGCATTTGAAAATGCGTTGACCGTAGTGATGGCATTAGGTGGCTCTACAAATGCAGTAATTCACTTGATCGCCATGGCAAAATCAGTGGGTGTGAAACTTACACAGGAAGATTTTCAACGCATCTCCGACAAAACTCCATTGATAGCCGATCTTAAACCAAGTGGAAAATACTTGATGGAAGACTTGCATAAAATTGGTGGCACCCCCGCAGTGATGAAATATCTTTTGAGCAAGGGTTATCTGCATGGCGATTGCATCACTGTTACAGGAAAGACAATAGCAGAAAATTTGAAAGAGATCGTGCCCCTTGATTTTGGCAAACAAGATATTATCTACCCCATCGAGAAAGCCATCAAGAAGACGGCACACATCCAAATTCTTTATGGCAACCTTGCCGAGAAAGGCGCTGTTGCAAAAATCACCGGTAAGGAGGGCACTCGTTTCAAAGGAACAGCACGGGTATTCAATGGTGAGATGGAAGTGCTCGAAGGAATTCAATCAAAGAAAATAAAAGAAGGTGACGTAGTAGTCATTCGTTATGCGGGACCAAAGGGTGCTCCAGGAATGCCTGAGATGCTAAAGCCTACTTCATTAATCATGGGGTCAGGTCTGGGAAAAACTGTAGCACTTATCACGGATGGAAGATTCTCAGGAGGCACACATGGATTTGTAGTTGGTCATATCACACCTGAAGCTTTTGATGGTGGCCTTCTTGCCTTGGTCGAAGATGGTGATTGGATTGAGATCGACATCACAAAACACCAATTGAATTTATTAGTGGAAGAAAAGACATTGGCCATACGAAGGTCACACTACAAGCCAATGGCGTTGAGAGTAAAAAGCGGAGTGTTGTACAAATATGCGAAACAAGTAAAAACAGCTGCCGATGGATGCGTTACAGACGAAGGTTGAACCAAAGCCAAAGGCTGCGGTTAAAGAAAGTTCGCCGGAAAGGATTTCCGGATCAGAAATTTTGCTTCGCTCACTCGTTGAGGAAGGTGTAGAGACAATTTTCGGTTATCCAGGCGGAGCGATCATGCCAGTGTATGATGCCCTCTATCATTATGCGGATAAACTTACCCACATTTTAGTTCGTCATGAACAAGGTGCAGTCCATGCTGCACAAGGCTTTGCGCGTGTGAGCGGAAAGGTTGGTGTTGCCCTCGCTACTTCTGGGCCTGGCGCAACTAATCTAGTAACTGGACTGGGCGATGCCTTGATTGACTCCACTCCTATTGTTTGTATCACAGGCCAAGTCTTTGCGCATTTGCTAGGTACTGATGCGTTCCAAGAAACAGACGTTGTGAATACTACAATCCCAGTTACAAAATGGAATGTACAAGTAACAGAAGCAAAAGATATTGCATCGGCAGTTGCCAAAGCTTTTTATATCGCACGTACTGGCAGACCCGGCCCTGTATTGGTGGACATCACCAAGAATGCTCAAAATGAGATCATCGATGCCGCGGAATACAAGAAGTGTGAAGGCATCCGCACGTATCGGCCCAGACCAGTACTTCAACATGCACAGGTTGATGAGGCTGCACAATTGATCAATAATGCAAAAAAGCCTTACATTCTTGCCGGCCAAGGAATCATCCTCTCAGGTGCTACAAAAGAATTAATTGCGTTTTCAGAGAAGACCGGGATACCGGTGGCTTGTACACTACTAGGTCTTGGCGGGTTCCCTACCGATCACCCAAATTATGTAGGCTTCCTGGGAATGCACGGCAATTATGGACCAAACGTATTGACCAATGAGTGTGATGTGCTCATTGGCATCGGGATGCGCTTTGATGATCGTGTTACGGGAAATGTGAGTAAGTATGCCAAGCAGGCGAGGGTGATTCATATCGACATTGATAAAGCCGAGATCAGTAAAATCATACCAGCACACGTACCTGTTCACGCCGATGCGAAAGAAGCTTTGCGTGCTTTGATTGACAAATGCAAGATCAATAATCATAAAGATTGGTTAGACAAATTTCACGCTCTCAACGAAATTGAAAATGACAAAATAATTCAAAAGGAGTTTAATCCGAGCGGTCCGTTGGTAATGGGCGAAGTGGTTCACCTTCTTTCAGAATTTACAAAAGGAGAAGCTGTTGTTGTTACTGATGTTGGTCAACATCAAATGACAACGGCGCGGTATTATGAATATAAAAATCCCCGCACTAGTATCAGTTCCGGTGGTGCAGGCACGATGGGCTTTGCATTGCCCGCTGCTATCGGAGCGGCTTACGGTGCGCCATCAAAACAAGTGGTGGCGGTGATTGGCGATGGTGGCTATCAAATGACGATACAGGAGCTTGGCACGATCATGCAGTATAAAATCCCCATTAAGATTTTAGTGTTGAATAATAATTTCCTCGGCATGGTTCGTCAGTGGCAAGAACTGTTTCACGGCAAACGTTATTCATTTACTGAAATGGATAATCCTGACTTTGTAAAAATAGCAGAGGCATATAGAATCAAAGCGAATAAAGTGACCAAGCGTGAAGACCTCGCTGCTGCAATCAAAGAAATGTTAAACTCGAAGGATCCTTATTTTCTTGAAGCTGTAGTGGGCAAAGAAGATAATGTGTTTCCCATGGTTCCTGCTGGGGCATCGGTAAGTGATATTTTGTTAGAAGCACCACAAAAATAATTAGCATATGAAACAGGACTTCACCATAGAACTTTCGTCTGATAATAATTTTTCCGTGCTTAACCGTATTATCAATATTCTCAATCGCAGACGCGTTCGCATCAAAAAATTGATGGGTTTTGAAGATGAAAATGATTTTCGCAGAGGAGGTATCATCCTGTTGGTGCACACCACAACCGATTTGGCTGAAAAATGCAAATTGCAATTAGAAAAACTTATTGAAGTCGATGTAGTGACCGTGCACGATGGAAGTACTGCATATATTGAATTGAGCGAACGAATTGTAGATGTGGATTAAGTATGGAGGACACAATCAAACAGCAATATCCCCAAGCTTACGCTGAAATCGATAAGTCAACAAAGCACTCAGGCTTTACAATGGCATCGGATGTTTTGACTTGTTCATTGCTGCGAACATTGGCAGGTTCAAAACCCTCGGGAAAGTTTTTAGAGCTTGGTACAGGCACTGGCCTTTCTACTTCATGGATTCTGGATGGAATGGATCAATCTTCCACCCTGGTGTCCGTTGATAACGATAAAAATTTTCTATCGATCGCTGAGAAATATTTAGCGGAAGATGAAAGGCTTAAGCTTGTTTGTTTGGATGGAGGAGAGTGGATTACTCAAAACAAGAATAATAAATTCGACTACATTTTTGCTGACACGTGGCACGGCAAGTATCTGATGCTTGATGAAGCTCTTGCCATGCTCAATGAAGGTGGTCTCTATATTATTGATGATATGCTTCCTCAACCAAATTGGCCTGACGGTCATGCAGAAAAAGCAACGCAGTTGATAAAAAATATTGAACAGAGAAATGATCTGAAACTAACCAAGCAAAGCTGGGCAACTGGAATCGTCATCGCTGTAAAGCAAAGACATACTTATAATTAAGACTAATAACTGTAACTATTAACGAATAACAATTAACTAAAATAAAAATGGCAAAGATCAATTTCGGGGGAACAATTGAAGAAGTAGTGACCCGTGAAGAATTCCCAATGGAAAAAGCATTGGATGTGTTAAAGAGTGAAACCATTGCCATTATCGGTTATGGTGTGCAAGGTCCGGCTCAGGCCCTGAACCTGCGCGACAATGGATTCAATGTAATCGTTGGTCAACGCAAAGGTGGAAAGACATGGGATAAAGCCATACAACATGGATGGGTTCCTGGCGAAACATTATTCGACATTGAAGAAGCTGCTAAGCGAGGAACTATAATTCAATATTTATTATCAGATGCAGGGCAGATTGCAACTTGGCCAACATTGAAACCGCATCTGACAAAAGGAAAAGCGCTCTATTTTTCACACGGCTTTGGTGTGACTTTCAAAGAGCAAACAGGCATAGTGCCTCCGGCTGATATTGATGTTATACTTGCTGCTCCAAAAGGCTCTGGTACTTCTGTAAGGAGATTATTCTTGCAAGGCAAAGGAATCAACTCAAGCTATGCAGTATTCCAGGATGCGACCGGAAAAGCGAAAGCAAGAGCAATTGCATTAGGTATTGGTGTTGGTTCAGGCTATTTGTTCGAGACAGATTTCAAAAAAGAAGTTTATTCAGACTTAACGGGAGAACGCGGTACATTAATGGGCGCTATTGCAGGAATTTTTGAAGCGCAATACGAAGTGCTGCGCTCCAAAGGGCACTCTCCTTCTGAAGCATTTAACGAAACCGTGGAAGAGTTAACACAAAGTTTAATGCCGCTCGTTGCCGAAAATGGTATGGACTGGATGTATGCCAATTGTTCAACTACAGCGCAACGCGGTGCATTGGATTGGAAGAAAAAATTCAAAGCAGCAACTCTTCCAGTTTTCAAAGAACTCTATGAAAGTGTTGCCAGCGGAGCTGAAGCAAAACGCACCATCGATACCTGCAGCAAGCCGGACTACCGCGAGAAACTTGCAGAAGAATTAAAGGAAGTACGTGAAAGCGAACTCTGGCAAGCAGGTGCAGCAGTGCGTGCCTTGAGACCTGAAAAAGAAAAGGTAGAAGCAAGTATGATTAATTAAATCAAGGGATATTTTAAAACGGAAACCCAGGCTATTGCGGCCTGGGTTTTTTATTTGCAGAAGAATCGTGCTTGACAACCAAAACCCGCCTTGTATCCTTTGATAAATAAAAAATTTGAGTGACTATTCTTGAAGTCGTGTCAGGGGCTTCTTTTTTTATTCTATAACGACAAAAAATTCGACGGCAAAGAACTTCATCGGGATCACTTTTGTATTTGTTTAGCAAATATTTTTCTGCCCTTAGTTCACGAATTTGGCTAGCAGTAAAGTCTCTAAGCTGCTCGAGGCTTTTGACATATTCAACATAGAATGTGTTATCACTTAAATTGATCTTCTTAAAAGAATCAATTTTGGCTTCTGTTTTCTTAAGCAAATTGGAATTATAAAGCTCATCTTTCTCATAATCAGCAATTAATGAATCGGCTGAATATGCTTTTTTTTCTCCTTGGCTGAACTGCTTAAATAGGATTTCAAGTGAATCCTTTCCTTTGATCGTTCCCGTCTCCCTTAGTTCTTTCAATTCAAAACGGCTGTCTGATTTGACCCTCCAGATAAATCTCACATAGTTGGAAATCGTTTCCTTTTCACGATCCGTGTTGCAGGATACGAGCGCTAATAACAGGAAAGCAGGAAGAATACTTTTCATATCGACTAACTTAAACGACTTGCTTCTAAAATGCAAAAAAGGCGCTACGATTGTAGCGCCCTGATTTTAAAGAGCCTCCTGTCGGAATCGAACCAACGACCTACTGATTACAAGTCAGTTGCTCTACCAGCTGAGCTAAGGAGGCGAAATGAGGCTGCAAAAATAAACGAAGTTACCGGCATTGCAAATGTTTAGGCCGAAGCCTGCAACATTTTAAGTTGGCTTTTCAAGTGTAATATCTCATCGCCTGCCTGCTGAATCTTAACATTGAATTCCTCCTTCATTTTTTCGGCATTCTTTGAACGGCCAAAAAACTCCAAATTATTGCGCAGTATCGCAATATCATTCTCTGCTTTAGCAATCTGCTTGCGCAAATGGTGCTCTTTATGGTGTATCTTTTTATCCCCCTGTGGGCTCTGGCGGAGGTTTGTTAGTTGTGCCTCCAAAGTTGCTGTATCCTTCTCATGGTCTGCAATGGGCAAGGAAGCTATTGCCTGGTTCAAGGCGTCAGTAAACCTTCCCTTAACCGAGGCCACCGATCGCTTTGGCACAAAGCCTTGGTTCATAAACTTTCTTTGAAGCTCTTTTACCTCATCAAGGGATCCGGATTTATCAGCCGCTATCTTTTCCAATGCGGAAATAACCTCTTCCTTCTTAATTAAGTTCTCGTGTTGCTCCCTGTCTTCTTCGCTCATCGAAGACCTGCGCTTTTCAAAAAAGAAATCGCACGCTTCCTTAAATTGTTGAAATATCCTTTCGCGCTGTTTTTCAGGAACAGGCCCTATATCCTTCCATTGATGTTGTAAGGCTTTTAATTCATTAGAAGCTTTTTCCCAATCCTGACTTTCCTTTAATTCTATCGCCTTGTTCAGCAACTCCGTTTTCAGTTGAAGATTCTTGCTGCGCTCTTCATCGAGTTTTTTGAAGAACGTATTTTTATTATGAAAGAATGTTTTGAATGAGTTCCAGAATTTCTTGTTGATATCACGGGTTTTTGTGCGAGGTACTCCGCCAATAGCCTCCCATCTTTTTTGAACCTCAACGATCTCCTTCGTTTTCTGATTCCATTCTTTAATGCGATCCGTTTGGTAAGTAGCAAATACCGCAACTTCCTCATTGATCTTTTCCTTTTCGACTAGATTAATCTGCAACTCGCCTTGTACTTGGGCTACAACGGCATCGCGCTTGGAATAAACAGCATCTGATGCTGCTTTAAACTTTTGCCAAACCGTCTCTTTTTCGTCAATAGGAACTGGGCCAATGTGCCTGAATTCATTGTGAAGCTCATTCAGCTCTTTAACGGCGTCATTAATCTTGTTCAAATCCAGAAGCTTTTCTGCACGAACGCACAGCTCTTGCTTGACCTCAAGATTCTTCTTCCGGTCTAATTCTTTAAGCTCAAAATAAATACTGCGTTGATCATAAAACCGATCCACAAGAGCATTGTAGTTGGCCCACAGCGTTTTAATTTGATTTTGAGGAACAAGTCCAACGGCTTTCCACTCTCTCTGAATTTCTTTAAAAAGCCTGAGCGAATGTTCCGTGTCCTCGCCATCTACTAATTGACGAAGCCTTTCTAATAAATTCGTCTTGGCTTGAAGGTTTGAATTTTTTTGCTCTTCCAATTCGCGAAAATGCCGTTGACGATTTTCACGAATGGATTTTAAGTAAATATCGAATGCATGATCCCATTCGTCTCCTTTGTACTCAAAGTCTTCATTGATCCCTCCATCTTCTTTGAAGCGTATAAGAGCTTCTGTCCTTTCCCGCTGGCGAATCTCATCAAACAATGGTTTGATTTCACGAATCAATTCGTCTGCTCTCTTAAAATCATTATTCGCTGCGGCTTCTTTAAGCAAGCCAACAAAATCCTTCTTATCGTAATTTGAATAATCAATAGGTTTAGATTCGGTGGACAAATCTGCATCAAGAATTCTCTCCTCCACCCAATCAGAGGATGGTGCTAATCCATCACCCAGATTTGTTGGTTCGTTACCATTGAGCTGTCCATCGTGTTCGATGACCGCCTCTTTCGCATCACTCAACTCGCTCCCGTTTTCCATCACATTATGTAAATTGTAAAAATACTAAAAGTCATTCAATTCATGGAGGGGTCAACGGGGTAATTTGAGTACATAGAAAAGCGCCCCCCCATCGCTTTTAACGTCTTTCTCCACATTTCTTCTTCGGTTGTTTCAAAGATCAACCCTTCCGAAACAAGATCACTCACGATCCATGAATTAACTTTAATTTCCTCATCCAATTGACCTGGTGACCAGCCGCTATACCCAAGAAAAAATTTAATATCCTCATGACGAAGCTGCTTGTTTTCTAATTTCTCAATCAATTGTTCAAATTCACCACCCCAATAAACCCGTTCAGAAATTTCAATCGCTCCGGCAATATCAGCACATCGATGAATATAATGCAGCGTATCCTGCTGAACTGGCCCACCCATACAAACCACATTTTCCAACTGATCTAAGTCCTTTATCAGTTCACCTAGCTTGGACAAAGATGGTTTGTTGAGTACAAAACCTACAGTTCCTTCATCATTATGCTCGCAAAGCAGAATAATGGTCCTCTCAAAGTTAGGATCAGGCAAATAAGGCTCTGACACCAAGAGCCTACCCGCTTTTGGTTTTAGTTTATTTGCATAATCAAAGAAATCCATAACACTTTTCTTAAAACTCCAGTAAATTGCCCACGGTTGTTTAAATGAATTCAGTCCAAAATCTTTCCAAATAAACTTTTTTTTGTCTTAACCGCAACTGCTATTGAAACCTTTATCTGAAATTCGAAGTGATTATTCCAAAATGACATTGGATATCAACACGGTCGGCAAAAATCCTATTGAGCAATTTGAAAAATGGTTTCAGGAAGCCATGAGTTCAAGTATCCCAGAACCCAATGCTCTCACGCTATCTACGGTATCCGAAGATGGCCGCCCTTCCGGTAGAATTGTATTGTTAAAAGGTGTTGAAAAGGGGAAATTTGTGTTTTATAGTAACTATCAAAGTCAAAAAGGAAAAGAGCTTGAAAAGAATCCGGCCTGTGGCCTCACATTTTTTTGGCCTGAGCTGGAGCGCCAGGTGCGGATAGAAGGAATTGCGTCCCGAGCTGATTCAGCTTCGTCTGAAAGATATTTTCAAAGTCGGCCGCTTGAAAGCCAGGTGGGTGCATGGGCGTCACCACAAAGCGCCATAATTTCTAATCGTGAAATCCTTGATGAACGGGTAAAGAAAATTCAAGAGAAATTTGAGGGGTTGGAAAAGTTACCAAAGCCTAATCAATGGGGTGGGTATGAAGTTGAGCCACTAAAAATTGAATTCTGGCAAGGGCGACCCAATCGGCTTCACGATCGAATCGTTTTTACAAAAGTAGATGATGCCTGGCAAATTCACCGGCTCGCGCCATGATCATTTTAAGTGAAATAGGTTGTTCACTCCAATAAAATTCCTCACGGTGTAACCCTCCCCATATTTAGCACCAATCGCATAACCCATTTCATGGCCGCGAGCTTCAATCAACTTCATAAATCCTGGGTTAGAAATAAATGTCTCTGGTTCGTTGCTTTGAGGATCATAAAACTGCGACTTATATGCTCGCAACGATTCTAATTTCTTCTCCCAAAAATCAGAAACATCAACTACAAAATCGGGTCGTATATATTGGCTTTGAACAAAATGATAAACCGATTTTGGTCTCCATGCAACTTGAAACTTCCCATTTTCCTGGGTCTCAATTTTGGTTAACCCAGAAAGAAAACAAGCTTCATAAACCAGATCAGAGGCACGCCCATGGTCCGGATGACGATCATGAATTGCGTTTGTCAAAACTATTTCGGGTTGGAATTTACGTACGGCCTTAACCACCTTCATCTGATCTTCTTCTATATTTTTAAAGAAACCATCTCTCAATCCAAGGTTTTCGCGAATAGAAAGACTAAGTATTTTTGAGGAATCTTTTGCTTCTTGATCGCGAATTAATGCTGTGCCGCGTGTGCCTAGTTCACCGCGTGTCAGATCAACTACACCAACTTTAAAACCAAGCGAAACATGTTTTGCAATTGTTCCACCGCAACTGATTTCAGCATCGTCTGGGTGAGCAGCAAGAACAAGGATATCTAATTTCATCTGTTAATAATTATTAATGATGGTCAGATGAAATGCCCATGTGGATCAGCATTCCACATTGTTCGATGATGATGGGCATTTCATTGGATTAGGAATGAGCCAATTCCATTTCTTTTGCTACTAAAAACTTTTCGGCATCCAATGCACCCATACAGCCTGTTCCTGCGGCAGTTATTGCCTGGCGATAGATTCTGTCAGCCACATCGCCCACTGCAAATACTCCTTCCACATTCGTTTTGGTAGTGCCAGGTTCAACTTTGACATAACCCGCTTGATCCATGTCCAACTGGCCTTTAAAGATTTCGGTGTTTGGTTGATGTCCAATGGCTAAAAAGAAACCCTGAACTGGAATTGTCTTTTTCTCTCCATTCGTTACAACTCTAACTGCATTTACGCCATTATCGTCGCCTAGAATTTCTTCTGTTTCTGTATTCCAGTGGATTTCGATATTGGGTGTATTCTTCACACGTTGCTGCATGATTTTAGAAGCCCTCATTTCACTTCTTCTGACAATGAGATGAACTTTCGTGCAAAGATTGGCGAGGTAGGTTGATTCCTCTGCCGCTGAGTCTCCTGCCCCAACAACAGCAACTTCTTTTCCACGATAAAAATATCCGTCACATACTGCACATGCTGAAACACCTTTGTTCGCATAAGTTTGTTCAGAAGGTAAGCCCAGGTACTTCGCAGTTGCTCCGGTTGCAACAATTACAGTTTCTGCTTCTACAATATTTTTTTCGTCGACAGTAATCTTCAATGGATATGTTGAGAAATCGACCGCTGTTACCAATCCGTAATTAACTTTAGTACCAAATCGCTCTGCTTGTTTTTGCAAATCGATCATCATTTGTGGTCCATTGATTCCTTCTGGGTAACCAGGGAAATTCTCTACATCATTTGTGGTCGTTAACTGACCTCCGGGCTGGCCTCCGGTATAAAGTATTGGGCTTAAACCAGCACGAGCTGCATAGATTGCAGCAGTGTAACCAGCGGGACCTGAACCGATAATCAAAACCTTCACTTTTTCGACCGTATTCATACTCTTCGAGTTTTATAAAAAAAGGTCTCAACAACTTGAGACCTCGAAATTTATTTTAATTAAAATCATTTTTAACCGAGGTAAGGCTTCAAAGCCTTGCTCCTACTTGTATGTCTCAATCTTCTAATTGCTTTCTCTTTAATCTGGCGAACGCGCTCTCGAGTGAGGCTGAACTTCTCTCCGATCTCTTCCAAAGTCATTGCATGTTCACCATTGAGGCCAAAATACAAAGTAATCACATCTGCCTCACGCTGCGTTAATGTTGACAAGGCTCGCTGCACTTCTCTACGCAACGAATCCGTCATCAATCCTGAGTCAGGAGTTTCTTCGCTGTCGTTTTCCAGAACGTCCAGCAAACTATTCTCTTCACCTTGCACGAACGGAGCATCCATGGATACGTGACGCCCAGAAATCTTCATGGTATCCACCACTTCTGCAGTCGTGACTTCCAGCACTTCTGCTAATTCTTCCGGTGAAGGTTCACGTTCGTATTTCTGTTCTAGTTCGGAAAACGTCTTTGAAATTTTATTCAGCGATCCAACACGGTTAAGTGGTAAGCGCACAATACGCGATTGCTCTGCCAAAGCCTGTAGGATCGACTGGCGAATCCACCATACTGCATAGGAAATAAACTTGAATCCACGAGTTTCATCAAAACGCTGCGCTGCTTTGATCAATCCCAGATTTCCTTCATTGATAAGGTCTCCTAATGATAATCCTTGATTCTGATATTGTTTTGCAACAGACACCACAAAGCGCAAATTCGCCTTGGTCAACTTCTCTAACGCGATTTGATCGCCTTCTTTAATGCGTTTGGCTAGCTCTACTTCTTCATCGGGTGTAAGAAGGTCTACTTTTCCAATCTCCTGAAGGTATTTGTCAAGCGACTGGCTCTCGCGGTTGGTAATCTGTTTACTGATCTTAAGCTGTCTCATCGGCTTTTATACATCGTTTTAATCAAACACGTGAAATTCAGAAATAAGTTCCAAATAACAATAAGATACACCTGTTTCGTGATGCAAAAAAACAGTTGTTCCTTTAGTTCTTAGGATTTCGTTTATGCGGTTGGCGCACCCTCCTTTGCAGGAGATTTGGGCAACAACACTTTCCGCGACAACCTGAATTTACCTGTTTTTTTATCTACTTCAATCAATTTCACTTTTACCTCTTCCCCTACTTCAAGCACCCCGTCCATTGTTTCAAGACGCTCCCATTTGATTTCAGAAATATGCAGCAAACCATCTTTGCCTGGCATGAACTCTACGAATGCGCCAAAAGGCATGATCGATTTCACAACTCCTGAATACACTTCGCCCACTTCCGGAACAGCCACAATCGCTTTCACGCGTTTAACAGCCGCATCCATAATGGTTTGATCGGTTGCAAAAATATTTACTAAACCTTTATTGGCAACTTCTTCAATCACAATAGTTGCGCCAGTAGTTTTCTGAATATCCTGAACCACTTTTCCGCCCGGGCCAATTACGGCTCCAATCAACTCTTTGTCGATGGTGATAGTCACCGCGCGAGGAGCATGAGGCTTAAGGTCAGGTTTCGGCACAGAAAGTGACTTCTTCATTTCATTGAGTATGTGCAGGCGGCCTTCTTTTGCCTGGTGTAACGCTTCGCTCAACACATCATAGGTCAAACCATCCACTTTCAAATCCATTTGGCAAGCCGTGATGCCTTTTTCAGTTCCGGTAACTTTAAAGTCCATATCTCCTAAATGATCTTCATCACCAAGAATATCGGAAAGGATTGCATACTTACCGGTGCTGCTATCAGAAATCATCCCCATAGCAATACCTGACACAGGAGCTGTTATTTGAATACCGGCATCCATTAATGCCAATGACCCGGCACAAACCGTAGCCATCGATGATGATCCGTTGGATTCAAGGATGTCAGAAACGACACGGATCGTGTAAGGACTTTCGGCAAGATTCGGAAGCACTTGCTTTAGTGAGCGCATGGCTAAATTACCGTGTCCTACTTCCCTGCGACCAGGGCCGCGATTAGGTTTTACTTCTCCGGTTGAGAACCCTGGAAAGTTATAATGCAGAATGAATTTGTTGTTGCCATCAAACATGGCGCCATCGATCATCTGCTCATCCAGCTTCGTACCTAGTGTGGCAGTAGTCAGGGATTGTGTTTCTCCGCGTGTGAAGATCGCTGAGCCGTGTGCAGAAGGTAAGTAATCAACTTCCGTCCATATCGGGCGAATCTCTGTTGGCTTGCGACCATCCAATCTCACCTTTTCATTTAACACTAAATCACGGCAAGCTTTCTTATTGATCTCCTTATAATATTTTTTAACAAGGTCTTTATTGACAGTTGTATCCTCAGGCAAGGAGGCAAGATAATCCTCAACAATTTTTCCAAAAAGCTCTGAGCGATCGTGCTTACTCTTCAATTGCTTCTGTGCTACTTCATAAACTTTAGGGTATAGAAGCTTGTGAAGTTCATCGCGAAGATTTTCATCTTTCACTTCATGCTCATAGGTGCGCTTTTGAGTTTTGCCTACCGCCTGCGTTAATTCAATTTGCAATTGACATTGAGTCTTAATTGCTTCGTGAGCAAGTTTCAATGCCTCGAGCATATCAGCCTCATTAATCTCTTTGCACTCACCTTCCACCATTAGAATATTTTCTATGGAGGCGGCGACGATAAAGTCTAAATCAGCTTTATCTTTTTGCTCCAATGTTGGATTGATAATATACTGACCATCAACACGAGCAACACGAACTTCTGAGATCGGACCTTGAAATGGAATATCAGAAACAGATAGCGCTGCAGATGCAGCGAAGGCGGCCAACGAATCGGGCAACGCGCTGTGATCGCCAGAAATCAATTGGATATTTATCTGCGTTTCGGCATGATAGTCGTCCGGAAACAACGGACGAACCGCACGATCCACTAACCGGCTGATCAATATTTCATAATCTGAAAGTCGGCTTTCGCGTTTCAAAAACCCTCCGGGGATTTTTCCTGTTGAAGCAAATTTCTCCTGGTAATCAACCGATAGTGGCAAAAAGTCTGCGCCCTCTTTTCCTTCTTGATTGGCAACTACAGTTGCTAATATCATAGTGTTGCCCATTCGCAACACGACCGATCCATCGGCCTGCCTGGCAAGCTTGCCTGTCTCGATGGTGATTTCACGCCCATCGGGCAGTTTGCAAGTCTTTGAAATTACAGTTGGTTTCATATAATAAATAAATGGAATCCATGGAATAGATTCCGGTTAATAAAAGCGAAAAGGGAACCTTCGTTAGGGTTCCCTGTCCTGCTGTTGAATAATTTATTTCCTAAGATCTAGTTCAGTAAGGATAGAGCGATACCGCTCAATATTAGTACGCTGAAGATAGTTAAGAAGCTTCTTGCGTTGGCCTACCAAGCGCAACAAGCCTTGTTGAGTTGAGTAGTCCTTCTTGTTCGTCTTCAAGTGCCCGGTCAAATAATTGATCCTGTGCGTAAATAGAGCGACTTGGGATTCAGGGGAGCCCGTGTCAGTTTTCTTTTTGACAAACCCGTGTTTGCTGAATAAATCTTGTTTTGTTGCTGCGGTAAGGTACATCTGCTTTCGATTTTGCTTTTAATCCTTGTTTTTTATCGCGCAAAAGTAGGACAAAGCGCGAGAATATCCAAATCTAGGCTGGTTCTGATTTTGCCTGAAGGAAAGCCGGAAGGCGTTTTTTAATCTTATCAAACACCACATTATAAAAGTCGGCATCAAATAACCTTGCATCGGCTCGGGCTTGCCTCAGAAAGACAAGACCAATTGTAAAAAGGACAGTGCACGGCATCCACATGCCCACAATCATCGGAACCGTTTCTGCCCTAGCCCATTTTTGGCCCATCAGACTCAAAACGTAAAAAACAATAAAGAAAAATATCGAGGCAATGACGGGAACACCAAGCCCTCCTTTCTTTATGATCGCACCCAAAGGTGCTCCTATTAAGAACATGGCAATGCAGGCAATAGAGTCAGCCATAATTTTATGCCATTGAATTTCAAAAACACGGTATTCAGATTTATAACTATCAATTTGAGCATTTGAGTTTTGAAGTTGACTTTTAATCATCCGCACCTTGCCTAAAGCAGAATTAGTCTCCACAGCAGTTGGTTCTTTTTTGAAAACGCTATCTGAAAATTTTACTTCCTTAGGACGAATATTGACTGGCCTGTTAAGGGTAGTCTTAGGCAGAAAAGCTGTTGCTGCTCCTGCTGAGGGGGGCGCCTCAAAATGCGGCAGGGGTGTTGCCCCCTTCTTCGTTGTATCCTTTTTCTTAATCAAAGCTAACGAGTCCTTATGATGGACAAATGCACTGAGATCAGGCATCATCGGAATTGAATCCTTTTTATAATTAAAGTAGAACAAAGATCTATGCAGGTTATAAATAATTTCACTTTGCGACATGATTTCTCGATTCATAGAATCCATATCCATTTGCAATTCGCTCATGTTGCGCATGATCCTATTACTGGCAAACCATTTCTTTTCAGTACGAATCATGCCGAAAGAAGACAAATCGAATGTAATCTCCATTTTCGTAAATTTCGTCCTGCTAAAAGTTTCTTCACTGGTGTAGCGTCCACTCATATCCTGCCCGGACCCTTCGTCATAGTTGTATCCTTTGAACAACTCAAGTTTTAAATACTGCTCGTTAAAGATGGTATACATTTTTCCAGAGTCAGCTTTCACTACTTGCTTATTACCATTGCGGCCGCGGTGATCATAAATGGTTACATCCCTTAAGGTAACCCCATCTTTGAATTTCTTCGCTACTTTTATACTGATGTCGGGGATGCCATTATAGAATTCGCCTTCGCGTAAATCAAGGGCAGGTTTCTTTTGTTTAATATCATACAATAAGCTGTACGTTTCAAGGAAGGCATTGGGCACTAAATAATTATTAGACAAAAAAGCGAAATACGTGAGGAATAAAGTGAATACAAATATCGGCGCTAAACTTCTGACCAATGAAATACCAAGACTCTTCACTGCAGTGAGTTCAAAATGTTCACCAAGGTTTCCGTAAGTGATTAATGAGGATAATAAAATTGCCAAAGGCAAAGCCTGTGGGGTTACTGTTACCGAAAAATGAAAAAGCAAAGTGCCTAACACATCCCAACCCAAGTCCTTACCGATGATGTCATCAAAGTATTTGATCATGTTCACCAGCAGCAGAATGAAAACCACTACTAAAAAGGTGAGCACGAATGGCCCCAGAAAGGATGAGAATACAAGTTTGTCGATCTTCTTCATTTGAAAAACAAATGTAATGCAAAAACAAAGCCGAAAAATAAGCAGTTACTTTATCGAGTCAGTTCATAAGCCTACCCCCTATTCATGTGATTTGCTGTGGCTTCTAAATTCATAATTTTATAGTTGTGAAATCTTCAAGAATAACATTGATCGTTTTTGTTCTTTTTACCTGGGCGGAAGTCGTTGGTCAAAAGCGAGATGCGATTTATTTTTTTCATAAGGGCGAAGATGCATTGGATGAGCAAAATTATAAGACGGCACTGGCTCATTTCAATGAATGTTTGCGCATTGATCCTTATTATATAGAGGCCTACTACTCAAGAGCACAAGTGCGCGAAGGTATGGGTGACTCCAAAGGAGCTCTTACGGATTTCAGTATCTACCTTGAATCTAAACCACAAAACACAGACGCATTGTTTTCAAGGGCAATGCTACGATATCAATATAAACAATGGGCCGTAGCCCGTGAAGACTTTCTAAAACTACTCTCATCACCTCCCGGCGAGACCAAATCCATTTTCTTCGCACCTGATAGAGAAGGCGGCGCCGCAATCGCTACCACGCAGAGTGATATGACGCCTACGATATTAAATTATCTGGCGATGGTAGATACCAAGTTGAAGAATTATAAAAGTGCAATTCATTTTCTTGACTCGGCCATTAAACTTGAACCCAAGAACTCGGAGTTTTTTGTTAACCGTGGTTGGGCGCACCAGGAAATGTTGGATACCATTCAGGCAACGGCAGATTACCAAAAAGCACTGGCGCTAAATCGAGAGGGAAGTTTGGCACGGTACAACCTGGCTTCCCTCACTGCAAAAAAAGGAAACCTGAAAGAAGGTGAGAAATTACTAACCGAAGCCATTGAGCGTAATCCTGAAGAGCCACACTTCCTTGTGGCTCGGGCCATCAACTATACAGCGCAGGGCGATTATCCTAAAGCATTGTTGGATTATAATGCTGCCATTCAACTCGACATAGCGGATCCTGATGCATGGATGAGGCGAGGTGTAGTAAAAGTAAAATTAAAAGACCTTAATGGAGCACTAGCCGACTACACACAATCTATCAAACTCAAAGACAACAACGAAATGGTTTGGCTTTATCGAGGTGATCTGATGGTGCAACTCAACAAGGTGAAAGACGCAATTGAAGATTACACCGTTGCCATTACCCACCAACCCGAATACGGAATTGCGTACTATCATCGGGGAATAGCAAAACAACGATCAGGCAATTTGAAAGAGGCATGCGAAGATTTAAAGCTTGCCCAAAGCCTGAAAGTGAAAGTGGATGAGAAGTCGATGGCACTTAGTTGCAAATAAATTTGGAGTGAGTAGTTAGTAGCCAGGAGTTGAGCCAAGTGCTTCTTTAAAACGAGCAACATTCTTGTTGTGTCAAGAAATAAATATGAATCAGAAAAGGTTTTAAGGAGTCTTCGAAGTCCATTGAGAATAAATCCATTACCTATGAAGAATACTTTTATCCTTTTACCAGTTCTTTTCTTTGTTATACTTTTTGCATTTCCTTCTAGCAGTCATGCCCAGGTATTTTCAGATTACGATGGCAAGGTTGATTTCAGCAAGTATAAAACGTATGCCTGGATTGCCCCTGGCGACAGCATCTTAAACAGTTATAGGGGGCAATGAAATTTACAAAACGCTAACCAGCTGGTACAACGGAAAAACGCGGAGCTCCAAGACGATTTTAATAAAAAAAATTCGAGAATGCCTCGGAGCTTTCCGATTGCCAGGTAATATTTATTGATAGAGCGAAGAGCAATGAATTTAAGGCTGTGAATCAGAAGGTAAAGGGCAAAGCAACTTTGGTGGTTACTGATAAAGATGGTTTAGGTGCAAAGGAAGTTGTATCAACTTTACCATTGTAGATGAAAAGTTGCGTATTGAATTGAATCAACGTGCCATCGATGAGTCAAATCTAAAGGTGTCTACTTCATTGAGGCATGGCTATTTTGATATAAAGAATTTGTATTTGGTACTCATAGCTTAGATAGCAGCCAAATAGCATAAGTTATACGTTGTCCTTGTGTGGTCGGGATTATCGGGCTCTCTTTTTCCAGACTTTGGGATCGCGGCTCGTGTTGAATACTGAGATGACGTTCACGTCATTCTTTTGCAACACATACACAATGAGATACGGAAAACGGTCAACCAAAAATGCTCTTACCTTTTTCTTGTACCTGACAGGATAAGTGGCAGGGTTCTGCAGTATTGACTGACGGGCTTGGTCAAGGCTTTCCAAAAATTCTTCCCCTAATCCTGACCTTTGCTGTTCGTACCAAATGTAAGCTTCCAACATATCGTCTTCTGCTTCTTGGGACAGATTGTAACTATAGCGCATTCTTTGATCGCTTCCTTATGCTTGCCCTTGTCTCCTCCCAAGATTTAAACTTCATCTCACCCTGCTCGTATTTTTTAAGTCTTTTATCAAGCTCTGTTTGTTGTGTTGGTGATAACTCAACGTTTTCTTCCTCTTTGATGGCATATATTTTTTCAAGGACATTTTTATCCTTCAACTCTGTAAGCCAGTGTATAATATCTATTTTAAGGCTTTGAACATCCATAATTCCCTGCGTTTGTTTTTTCAAAAGTAACGATTTCATAGCTGTTTTTAGTTTCATTTTTTTTCATCAGATGGGACTTATTTGCTTTTTATTCTTCTCCAGATTCTGTGATAATCTGCGAAGAAGGAGGTTACAAAGTAGCATGCGTCTGGATCATGAAATTTGTATTTGCTGCTTATGACTTAAACAACTTAAGATTATAAGGCACAAGTCACGCACAAATCCTTCACACTTTCCTAAGACTTGCGTTAGTTGAGGAGAGCTTAAAAGCAGAAGGTGCCATGAGAGCTTTACAAATGGCCATTAATCAAGAAGAACTTCAACCTGATTTAATCCATCACTCTGACCGAGGCCTGCAATATTGCTGCTACGAATATCAACAATTACTGCGTGATCATCAGATACAGCCTAGCATGACTGAACAATATGACCCCTACGAGAATGCCTTGGCGGAACGGATGAACGGGATACTCAAAACAGAATTTCTCTTGGAGGACGGTTTTCCAAACTCTCAGCTTGCACAATTGGCCATTGAAGAAGCAATCGATACCTACAATTCATTAAGGCCACACTTAAGTTTAGATATGAAAACTCCACAAGAAGTACATCAAAACAAAACCCCCAATGTTGAAGCATTAGGGGTTTTGAATTAAAAAGTACCTTTACAAAAACCGTCAACTATTTTCAGGACGGGTCATTCAAACTATTTCTTCGCGGCCTTCACATAATAAACGCTTTCTGAGTACTGCAATTTGATTTCACCTTCTTCATTAACAAATACACTTGTCGGCCAAGAACCTTTAACATAGCCTGTCTCTCCAGGCTCTCCATCGTTATAAAATACAAAACCTTCAAAAAAGATACGATTAACCTCTGGCTTGTAATGCCATGTGCTTTTTTGGCTATTCACTGTTCCATCCTTACGGTAAAATTTGTGCTCATAACTTTTGTCCGCATAGATAAAAATTGAATCATGTGCATTTATGTTATCAGTATACCTACCTGGTAGTAAACCGATATCTATAGGAACATCCTTTTTCTTTGCCGAGCAAGCCAACATGGTCCCGACTAAAATTAAAATAGCATATCCGAGCTTAGCTTTCATAAAAGTTTTTTTAATGTCCTTCAATCCAAATGAACCGTTGATAGATATTTCCCATGGGGGTAGTCTCACCTGGTACTCTTGGGATATCTGGAGTCGTATCAAAACTACCCGAATAGCGGCCAGTAGTATTATCAAGAACAAAAATTGATAAACCATCTCGTTGATAAATTGACATTCGTGCTGAACCAATGAACTGTTCAATGTCAGAACCAACAAACGGTACATCTGTCGCAAAGAAATCAAAATGTGCCCTGACCATGTCCCCTCCATCTGGATAATTTGCAGCATAGAAAGCCTTTGCTCTATCAACAACCGCAGAGTTCATCATACCTTGTGTCAACGGGTGGCTTCCATAAAACAAACTCCTTTCTGGGCCTGTACCAGATAGAAATTCTCCAAGCAAGTCTTTCATCCTTACATAGTCGCCTCGCTTGGTATAGTATGAATTTGCTAAGTCCTCTCTCCCGAAACCGAATACATCATCTTGCGTCAGCATGCCATTGACGGTAGCGCTTTGCATTAAGGTATTTCCTGCAAGCGTTGTCATAGAACCATCTGAGTTTTGTATGAACGAGTTCGTGCCTCCGCCATTCGTGTTTGTCACGGTGTAACCATCTGAAGTTGCCGTTACCTGATATTCATAGCCACTCGAGGAGACGGTGTAGGTCACCGATCCATCTGCGTTTATAACCACATTCGTTACTTCGATGCCGCCACCGCCTTCGCTTTCTTCGCCCGTGTTACCACCACTACCGCTACCGGTTGGTCCGCTTACACCTGACGTATTTCCCCAGTCGTTGGATCCCTCTTCCTCACTGGGTCCAGTTACATCCTCCACATTTTCGTCCAAACCGGTCGGATCATTATATGAGACTGGGTTATTAATTGCATAGGCATAAGGTGAATAGGGGTGATTTTTGGCCGCGAGTAAATCCACCTGGAAGAATCGTCCGAGCGCTGCGTCATAATTCCGGAAGGGAAGATCGTACATTGCCGTGGTGTTGTTTAACTCACTGCCCTCGTTGTAAAGAAAATTGTTTGTTGAGTTATCTCGGGTCCAGCTGCGGGCAGTCTGCATGCCAAACGGATAGTACTCATTGCTCTGCACTACGGCAGTTGGTGTAACCGTCACTTTAAAATCATCGAAGTACACGTAATTATTGCTTTGGTCTTCGTAGCTAAGGTACACAAAAATGTAGCCAGGTTCTTTTACCGTTACCGTTGGCATGACCACCTGCTGCTTGGTGACACTGCCAGCCGGCGCGAGCTGCCAGCCTGCATCCATCACTTTGTAGTTTGCATCAAAGAGAATGTAGTTCAGGAATGCTGCCGGCTGTGAATCACCCTGGTTTGCTCCGGCACCAAAATTATTGAGTGCGCTGCTTACGCCGCTGCTCTTTAGCCCGCCACCATCAATACCGCCTGTATTTGCCACCAGCGCACTGGCCACGCTTGTGATTATTGCCGTGAGCGGTGCGTTGCTTGTGCCATATCCGCTGCTCGCCTCGTAGTAACTCCACACTTCCATATCCACTTTATCACCGGGGAAAACTTTTTTGCTTAGTCCCGGACCAACAGGAGTAGCTTGATTCAATCGCACTACTTTGCTCCCGCCTGTTGTGTAGTTTGCAGAGCCGAACGGGATCGCGCTCACATTTGAAAACTGAGAAGATTGATCATTTGCATCGCCCTCAAAAGTAGCAATTGTCGGCACAGCAACAGGTGTTGCACTCGTAAACAACACTCTTGTATTTCCCTGATGATCAGCTATTGCATACTGATATTCATAGTTACCGCTGCCGTTTTTCACTACCCGCCCTTCAGGCGAAGAAAAAAACGAAAGTGAGCGTGTGCTACTTACTGTGTTGTAAACAAAGCCACCGGCATAGTCGGTTACCGTTGCTACCCCACTCACCGTATTAGTCACGCTCAGCCTGTTGCCGTTGGCATCATACACGTAAGCTATCGTTGTTGTGGTGCCATTTGCAGTAACAGTCATTTGAGTTGGCTTGCCCAAAGCATTGTATACAATGGATGATATCCCCTTGTTCTGATCTGACAAAAGGTTGCCGTGAGTATCATAGGTATATTCGGCGGTGGCACTAGTCCCGTTTACAAACCCGGCAGTGCTACCTGAGGAATCTTCTACTTTGGAAAGTTGGTTGCCTGTGGCATACGTATAGGTCAATTGGTCGATGGGCGTGGCGGCATTGGTAATGGTGTGCCCGATTATGCCGCGCAAGTTTTGGTTCCGTGTCAACGTAAGTATGTTGCCATTCAAGTCATGCGTCACAACTTCATTGAGCGTGCCTGCTTCTGCGCTCCAGTCCGTGCTCGTAGACCGTTGAAAAGTTGATGTAGTAAGTCTATCGCTCTGGTCATATCCGAACTTATAACTGTTTTGGTCTGCTCCTCCTGAAGTTGCCCCCGCTCCTTTCCACTTGATGGCGCTTATGTTGCCATTGTAATATACTTTGTCGTTCACCTGGTCATTCAGGCCAGCCTGGGTTACATTGTACAGAAACTCCATACCAAAGTAGTCGTTGGCGTCATTGTTGGTTAATCCACCATCGCTAGCCAATTGCGCATTATTGATGGAGCTGAGCCACCCACGAATGTTGTAGCGATAGTCCACATTCTGTAAATAGCTGGTGCCAGTGGTGTTGTGTAGTTGTTTCTGCACGAGCTGGCCGAGCTCGTTATAATTATATTGAGCTAATATCTGTGATGATGCCCCGTTTATGCTATGCGTAACCTGGCTCACTCGTCCTTGCGCATCATACACAGGAGTTTGAACAATAGTTGTAACATTTACTCCATCGGGGCTATGCGTTGTTTTGGTTTGGTTTGACTTTTCAAAATCGTAAGTGGTACTTGTTTTGTCAAGACCATTTTGGTTCAGGTGATTGTTCCCTTGTATCTGTATCACGCGGCCATTGTTATCATAAAACACAGCCTGTACAATCCATTGTGGCTCGGTGGAAGTCGCCAGGATCAGCTTTCTGCTGCCAGTCAGTTTGCCTTTGGTATAAGAAGTAGCTATAGCTGGCAGTCCTGCTAAATGGCTATTATCGTAAGTAGGCGTAGTACCGTTGTTGAACGTAAATGAATAGCTGTCGTAGTAATTCGCTCCCCAGATTTCCAGCACTGAGTTGTCTGCATTAGTCTTTGGAAAGCTTTGGTTGCTGTATCCCCAAAGTGTAGACCCTGGAGTTTCATTGTAGGGGTTTGTACCTCCGAATTGACCATTTACAAAAGTCTGTGCAGTGGTTTGGTCTGTAAGGGATGAGTTTACATAAAGCCCTGACATTACCACCCTTCCAAGCACATCGTATTTTATGAATGACCACTTGCCAAGCTGCCGCAGGTTTCCATCCTGCACGAGGATTAACCTATTCAGTTTGTTATAAACAAAATAGGTCCAGGCCTGTCCGGGGGTTTTCTTTTGAATAACCCTGTCCCTGTTATCAAATACAAACTGGAAGATATAATCGTCTAAAATAGGTTGACCCAATGCCCAGTTCGCAGATTTTAGCGCAGCCTGCCCGACTGGTGAGATGATATATTTGATTCGATTAAATTCATCATAGACATAATACGTTTGGAGCCAGGTGCTGGCAGCTTGTTGTTGCTTGCGCGCCACCACTTTACCAATTGAGTTCGTGAAGGTAATATCGATATTTCCGTTCTCATCGGTCATAGTTACTTTGCTAAGTGTGTTGGCTGCATAAAACCCGGTGGAACTTCCATCAGTCGCAAACTGTCTCACTTCATCCTGGTCACTGGCAGTTGCCCCCGTGTTGTAGCTGTATTTTATCTTCTTGGAATGCGTCCCTGGTTGCCATGCTTGTCCTTCATGTCCTTGTTCGATCAGCCTTCCGAGTGGGGATGCTTCATAGTTGGCAAGAGCATAGGGATAACCATCATCTGCAATTTTATCGTTCACTGTTGTATAAAACGTTGCCTGATCGGTAGCATAAGTATTTTGAAAAGCAGAACTGGTAGTAACCGAATAGGTAAGGTAATCTTTGGAGGTCCTGCCATAGCTGTCATACTCAATTGGTGTCACTAAATCTTTGCCTGAGGACGTGGCGTTCAGGACCACATTTTGATTTGTTCGCAATAAACCATCCTTAAAAGAAATAGCAACTGTTTTTTGTGATGTGTTTAAGGCAATCACGTTTGCTTCCGTGGTTTGTCCTGTTACCCTAACTATCTCCGTTGTGATACTGTTCGGGATAATCGTTGGTAGAAAACTCACCGACACAGGTACGCGAGCAGTCTCACATAAGGAAGTCATATCTTTTAGCGATACGCATATTTGGGGGTAGGTACTGTTATATGCATAAGAAAAATTTGGTGAAGTACTCAATGGAGTCGATGTTGTCAAATCAGGATACCAGTTTGCCTGTGCACCGCTTGGCACAGCTACCTGAAGATTCACGCTCGAGTTTCCATGGCCAATAAAGCTGCCCGGCGCTGGCGGCACTGGTGCACTGTTCACGATCACCGTAGCCTGGACAGAGGTGCCTGTACAGTAGACGGTGGAAGGCGTAACACTATAATTGACAGCACCTTGGTTAAAACCATCAGCAGTAGTGTAAGAACCGCCGATGTTTCCCGTGCCAGAGGTTGCAGGCGCGGTTGCATTATTGGTTGTCGCGCTCCATGACAAAGTAGTGCCGCTTACGTTGTTGGGGTTGCTCACTGTTATTGTTGTGCTGGTGCCTGAACACAATGCAACAGTGCCTGGTGAAACATTCGCAGTCGGTGTTGTGTTGACGGTGGCTATTACCGGCAGAGTACCCATTGATTCACAACCAGTGGAAGAGCTGTAACTATAAGCGTAGTAGGTAGTAGTTTGTGAGACGTTTGGCGAGTAACTGGTGCCAGTGGCCATCAGCTGGAGCCCGACATCACGCCAATGAATGTCATCGCCGTTGCTCCCAACTACAGCTGACAACAAAGCTGTACCAGGGCCACAAGTATTACCGTTTGTCACGGAAGCAGGTAATCCAGGCAGACTCGCCGCCGAGTTTACAGTCAGCGTGACAACTTTGCGAGGCGATTCACATCCTGTCGTTGTGTTTACTGTAGATACATAATAGTTAGTGGTTGTTAGATCTCCTTCTGGGTCCGTGATTGTTAACGAAGCTCCACGATAGGCAGTTCCTCCCGTACTTGTGCCATACCAATTTAGTGCGTCCCCCCCTACACCTACTGTTGCGGAGAGTGTACCCGTGCCATAACGACAAATGGCGGCACCGGTAACCGATGGCATTGCGGGTGTGTTTTTGATAGTTACAGTTGCTGTAGCTGGAGTGCCAGTACACACACCGTTAGACGGAGTAATGGTGTAAATCACTGACCCTGGATTCACATGGTCAGTATTTGTAAAAATACCACTGATGTTTCCAGTACCTGAGGTGGCGGGAATGGTAGCGTTGGTCGGTTGTGCAGTCCACGATAAGTTGGTTCCCGACACAGAAGTATTTACTGTAATTGTTGGGTTACTTCCTGAACAGATCGTGAGCTGGCTAGGGGAAAACCAGGCATTAGGAATGGGGCTCACCACGGCAGCTACAAAGTAACGGTCATCAGGGAATGTTTCGCATCCTGTCTGTGAGTTATAGGATGCCACATAATAATAGGTGGTGGCCGTCGGAGCTACGGTGTATGAGCTGCCAGTAGTTAGTAAAGTAGAGTTTGTAGACGCACCATTATAAAAACGCAGTGTAGTGCCGAAAGCTCCTGGGGATCCCGTGATGACAGAGCTTCCACTTCCGCAAATGGGAGGGGCGCTCAGTCCTGAAGGAAGAGGTTCTGGATTCACCGTTACAGTGATGGGAGTTCTGCTTGCACTCTGACATCCCGCCGAATTTACGCTTGCTGCGTAGTAGGTAGTGCTGGTTGTAATATTTGGAGCAGAATAGCTATTGCTGGTGCTGAGCAGATTTCCTCCTGAAGAGGCACTATACCAATAAACTGAACTTCCTCCGCTGCCTGTTGTAGCGCTAAGTGTTGAAGCGCCACCCCCACAAAATGATGCAGGCGAAGCACTTGCGCTTGGTGCCGCTGGTGGTGCGGTCACTGTGGCAGTCACAGGATATGGAACCGACTCACAGCCTGTAGAGGTTTGGCGTGCTCTGACATAATATGTTGTTGTAGTCGATAAATTTGGAGTTGTAAAGGAAGGGGATGAGCCTAGCAGTGGTGTGCCTGGTGAGTTAAACCAGCTGGCGCCATACCAACTACACGTGTACCCACTGCCCACAGTTGCACTCAAAGTTGTTGCGCCCGAACCGCAAACAGTTCCATTGGTCACCGTGGGTGAAGAAGGGACCGCCCTGAACGTGACTGCCAGCGCTTGTCTGGCACTCTCGCAACCTGAAGTAGTATTGATACTAGCCGCATAGTAGTAGTAGGTACTATTAGTAGGATAGTCTCCGTCGAGATCTGTGTACGAGGCATTGTTGCCTTGCGCAAAGGGAGGACCTCCACTGGCACCATAATACCAATTTATAGAGTTGGCATTTGCACCTGGAGTCCCGCTTAATGGAAAGGTACTCAACTGGCAGGTTGTAATATTTGTTACCGATGGCGGCGAGGGTATTACATTCACTGTTACTGTACTGGTTGCTTGCGATGAACCCCAGCCACTACATGTGAGATAGGAGCGTAAGTAGTACGTACCACTAGCTGTTACTGTATAACTCGTAGAAGAATTTGAAGTAGAAGTCCCTATAGAAGATGTCTGCCAATACCATGTTTCTGTATGTGATGGTGCACTGATTATTGAGATGACAGAGTTACCGCAATTATTGGTATAACCAAATGTCGCTGTTGGAGCGGGTGGAGCACTACACGCAGGTGCCACATTTACGGACAGTGTTTCGCCCTCATTAACAAAGGTGACGGACCCAGTACCCGCAGCCGTCCAATTAACCACCGCAGTGTAAACATAACCACTGCGTGTTTTGGACGTTAAGGTTCCTCCAACCACGGTGAAAGAGTAAGAACTGTAGATGACATCATCGGTGTAAGTATAAGTCGCGCTTTGCCCAACCGTCACCGACGTAGGTCCGCACAATGTCAAATCATAGCATTGAGCAAAAGCTTGAATTTGTAGCAAACCAAAAACAAATAGTATAAGAAGTAGTAGTCTTTTCATAGTTAGAGAATGTCAAGGCTGGTTATTGAATACAGGTTGTTGATCGTCTCATGTCCATCGTATAGGTGGAGTATAAGTGAAATCGCCCCAGAAGATCGTGTTATAGTAATCGTCCCGCTCTTCTCATTGAGAACTACATGATAAATAAGCGAGCCGTCCGTACTTGTATTAGTCCACACTCCGTCAGCACTGCTTACAGCGAGGGTATAAACAAGTTTTCCTCCCCTCTGCACCCACTCAATTTTATCACTGCCATAAGTGATGAACTTAGTTTCCCCCTGCGCGGTTGCACCCGTATTTTGATCTGTAAATCCGGTGGCATTCCATTGGATAGTATTTCTCCGAGGATCGGCAGTCTGCGCAAAGGCACTTGAGTGGGCAGTTATCAATGCAAGGAGTATAAGGTAAAAATGATTCAGCCGCCTTCTGATCTTATCTCTTTTTATATCATGCTGAGAGGCTACATCCTTAACACCGCTGAATGCAAGATTGGTTTTTGGTAAATGATTCATGGGCAGCTCTACATTGAAATTGTTTTTCATTTGTGTTGGCCGAGGTTTATTGATAAGAATAGGTGAGCACATTTGAATCCATTGTTCTCCCGTCGCTTGAGGTGGCAGTAACTTTGAAATCAATGGAGGTGCCGGGCAATATCTTTTGAGTTAAGGTGCTGGAATTTGATCCAGTCCCTCCCCATGTGGTGGTGCCGTGTGTGCGCTGTTGCCACGAATAAGTAATGGCATACCCGAGCGCATTGGTAACACTTGAGGTTAGGGTTACCCAAGCCCCGTTTTGGCTGCCAGTCAGGTTGTTCACCAAAGGCTTTAGCACCAAAATGTTGAAGGAGCTTACCTGAGGAGCCGAACTGGGGTGGCTAACGCGAACATTCACGACATAGGTACCCACTGTGGTATAAGTCTTTGTAGGATTAGCATTTGCCCCCAAATTGATATACCCGTTCCCATCCCCGAAATCCCATTCATAAACCGCCCCAGAGAAACAACCGTTTAGGGCAGCCTCAAACTGGATGGGGGTATTAATGTAGAGGGGACTTGGTGTGGTAACGGAAGCTGAAGCCGATAACATTGGTACGGTTTCACCGGTGAACGCATAAGTAATTCGTTGCTTTATATTCCCTTGCTGGTCCTTAACTAATTTCAACCTTCCAAATTGGTCATAAACTGAATACGTCGTTTGACCCGATACATCGGTCGAGGAATTTGGGCCAAAGGGAATATCAAAGGTCGTTGAAGACAGCGTTGCATAATCTGGATAAAAGGAAATATCATCCACCATCGGCAAGAGCGAAGTGGAAGAACCACTTGGTTGAGCCAACGACAAACCCTGAATGTTAATGGTGAACGAAGAGGGCATCGACGATACATCAATGGGCTGTTTAAAAAACTGATAGCTGCTTCCCGTCAAATTAAAAGTGTAGCTAGAAGTTGAAAGAGTAGTTGTGTTTGTGGCGTCTTTGAGCGTGACTTGTAGCGTTACGTTTGTGCCTACCTGGTTCTTGAGCCAAAACGATAACAGGAATTTCGAAGCACTAGCGGGCTTGCTTACAGTGCGGCTTAAAGTTGCATGCGGGTGAATACCATTGGAGCCAGTCCGTCCTTGTCCGTTGTAGCCGTTCGTAACATTAAAAGAAGCGACCGTTGTTGTCTCAAAATCCGAAAACGCAATACTAGAACTTCGTGCCTGACTAAAATTGGCAACCGGGAAACGCTCGTTATAGCCCCACAATGTTCCGTTAGTGTTTTTGTCCTCACCTGTTGAACTAATGGGGACAAGGTAATTATTACATTCGTTGATTGTGGCTATAGTGTCATACCTTGTGTCATTATAGAAAGCATAGCTGCCATTGACACCCGATGTTACAAAGTCCGTAACAGGAGAATTGGGCCGGAACGCCATTCTGTATTTTACAGCTGGCTTCGATGAAAACAAGCGATACTTTACAAGGCTTGCAGCCGTTGTCCTCTGAACACCGGCAGGCAGTTGAACTGTACTTGTCTGCTCGATGACAGCGCCGGTGATGTTGAGATTTTTTAACTGTTGGATCATCCATAGCGTTGTATCCGTCGGCGTGGTCGAAGTGACGGGATAATCCAATACGTAAGAATAATTCGTTCCATACACAGTTCCATCAGCAGTCGTGACCGCCACTTTACTTAGCAGTTTATGATTGGGGCTATTAAATGTATACTGCGTGCTCTGTGTCGCAGAACTGCCGGAATTGTTTTCGTCATAAGTGGTCACGGTCTCAGAGGCTAGTACCTTAGTCACGTCAGCTATAAGTGAATAAGCGCCATACAAAAAAATTTGTTCTGAGCTATTGGCGAAATGTTCATAAGCAAGGCCTGCTACCTTGGTTGGGGTTGACCCCGACCTAAATAAATATTGGTATGTCTTCAGGGTTTTTCGAACAGGAGTTCCTGCATTGTTGTATTCTAACTTGCTCCATTCCAACCCTCGCTCATAATCATAATATGCGTTCGTAAAAGTTGGATATCCCCACGTTTCCCCCTGAGGGATAACACCCATGATAGGGCAGTCTGGGGGCCTGGCAAACTTCATTGTGGTAGGCGTCCAATCTGTTGCCGATGCCCCTGTCTGCGAATCGCCATAGCCGGCGGGAACATAGTAATCATAAACTACCGACCCACTCCCAGGTCTCGCAACAGATACGTGGGTGTAGCCAACCGTTGCATCACCATTAGTCCTGTCGTCAGTGGAAAGGTTATTCTGAGTAACCGCTGTCAATCCGGTGAAAACATAATTAGTCCCAGAACCGGCCAAGGTTGAATAAGAAATAGTTTGGCTTGGGGTTATGTACTGCCAGACAGGGATGGCAAAAGACGGGCGGCTAATCAACCTCCCCGTTGAGTGCCCAGTCGCGTCCACATAGGAATACGTTTTTGAAATCGTTGCGTTCGGGTTTACACCATCATAATACGTAGCCGACTTTATACGGAGTCCACCCGCCAGTTGATCTGTGCCCGTCTTTGCATCGTAATATTGGTGTGGTTCAAAAACCAAATCCGTCTCACCCCCTGAAGGATAAACTACCCTTGATAAGGTACCAATCATCATGGCATTGGCGTTGGGCATACGGTTGGCATTGCCGTTCAGGGTCACTTGAGTACCGACATACGATGGGATAGGATAAATCCTGTAGCGTTCATTGGTCGCCTCGTTAGGATAAACATAAAGGGTAGGAGTTATTGAGCCTTGCGTAGCACTGTTGTTTGCCCCATTATAAAAGCCCCAGTAATCCTGGTTGGGTGAAGAACCACTGGTCGGGTAAGTGGTATTGCCATCCTGATCAACACCGTTGTAGTAGAATTTATAGGGTGCTTTCCAAAAGCAACTGGAGAAATTGTTTTCTGAAATTGACAATAGGAATTTGCCCATGTAGTTGAATTGAATCGTCTTGAAGCTCCCCGCGGACCGCGCAGGGTCAATGAAATCGATCCACAGATAGTCGCTCAGAACCGCAGACGTTCCGGAAGACGTGGTAATGGTAGCGACCGATTTTGACGTTGAAGTTGTAGTAACGAGCATAAGGTTAATTACCGTTGGATTTTGTGAGGCCTGGCCAGACCCAGAAGTAGTGATATGATAAAAAGCAGTCGGCCGAGTGTCGGTTTGGGTGCTGGTAGTCGATTTGTACGTATAGGTCAGTGATGCAGTGGACGGAGATGTCGTCTGAGTAAGCATCCAGGCAGACGAATAGTACACCAATGTTTTATACATGTTGTACTCTGCATCGTAGAGTGTCATCATGGCGGGGTATAGGTACTTGGAAACGACTTTGCTCGCTGCGCTTTTTTCATTCAAGGAGTAACTGATACCTTGGTTGGTAGTGATGGTCCACCCAATGATGGTTTTGGCAGCACCTGCCGTACCCGAATAAGTTGGCACGATGTTGACATCCTGATAAGGGATTAGGCTCACGGTTCCACTATTATTGAAAACAAAATGCCCGGAAATCCCCCCCACGCTAAAACTGAACCAGTCGGGCTCAGTGTCCTTTACATACTGAAGATTGGAAATGAATGCTTGGTCAGAAGTTTCATCGGCGCAGGTGGATGGACTGAGATCAGATGTACCCGCAAAACCAGAAAGTGATGCATACTGACTATTATATAACCAACCGGAGCGGGTTGCATCTGAAAAATCGTCTGGTAATCCGCGAACCTCCCTTGTTACCTGGCCACCAACGTTCAGGTTCCAGCCGACTCCGTAGGTGACAAGAGTAGACAAGTTCACCCCATTTACATTGTAAGAAAGGGTTATCTTCTCACTCAGGTCATGATCGGTGAGCGTGTACAAATCGATGAACATCCCAGCCCTGCCTGTATAAAGGTTAACAGGAAGTTCGCCCTGAGCCAAAGCGTGCTGAGTAAAAAACAATGTAAGTAGGAATATGAAAAGTTTGTGCTTCATAATTTTTGTGAAGGGACTTATTAAAATATCTTCAATATGTGGGAGGCGTTTACTTAAATGTTGACCAACAGCAAAGTATTTCCTAAACATAATATCGCCATTGAGAAAAACAATCAATATCAGTAGCCATTCGCAAAATAAATTTCTGTTCAATGAAAACCTGTAAGGATATCCTTACAAAAAAACGGGAAAATCCCCGTTGCATAACTCAAGAAAAATACAAGTTGAAGTTTATCCGCAATCCACGAAATAGATTTTGGCAGGAACGAATTAGAATCTGATGGCTTTGACTTAGAATTTGGTAAAGTGTCTTACACCTAATTTCTTACACCTGCAAAGGTGTAGGGCGCCGGTTAACTATTGAACAGACCCGATTGAAACCAGATAGCCCAGGTCTGCTTACAGACTGCCTTTATGTGAAATCATATTGACCCGATCTGCTTACTCATTGCCCCTATATGAAACCAAACAGGTCGGATCTATTCTCACATTGACCCGATGTGAAACCATATCGCTCCGATATGTAAGCATATTGCCCACGTCTGTTTACATACCGCCTCTATCTGAAACCAGACAGGCCCGATCTGTAAACACATTGACCCGATATGAAATCACATCGCCCTGATAGGTAAGCCTATTACCCAGGTCTGTTTACATACCGCCTCTATCTGAAACCAGACAGACCCAATCTGTAAACACATTGACCGTGTGATGCGATCGCACCGCATAGATAAGTATCATGACATCTGAAAATTATGAAAGTAAATGTTGTTTTAAATCTTGGCAGCAAGAGCAATGCTCAGGTGTTGATTGACGCTGCCCACTTCACCAACAGAGGAATTCCTCCAGCTATAGGAATTATAGCCGTCTCCCGCATCGAGGGTAACCGTCGCGTTTTTAATAATATAGGACGGTGACGCGGTGATCACCGGCAGCGGCTTTAACATCACCAATGTAGATATGACTGAATTGGGACAAGGGACTTGCTATCAAAAAAAATTCATTTCTAAAGTCACCTTTATGATTTCTTTGATTTTGATTAAAATGTTATTGAAACTCAATTATGAGAACCTTGATCTCCTTCTTCAAGCAGCTAATATCGGCCGCAAAATAATTGCAGGGTATGGCTAAACAATCAACATCGGTAATTTTTTTCATTCGGAAGTATTTTTATCCATCAAATTTTGTAAGGATATCCTTACAAAAAATCAGGATATCCTGATTGCATAACTTGAGTAAAATACATGCTGCAGTCTATCACTTAACCACAAAATAAATTTCGGCAAAGTTGAAATAGAATTTGGTCAAATAGATTTTTTCCAAACATTGTTGGATGTTGTTCTCAACTACACGATCTTTCGAAGGACTTAAGAGCGCAATGGGTAAATTCATTGTTTTTATAATACTCATTACCATCAGTGTTCCCACTGTTGCACAAGACACGTTGGTGCAAAAGCACTTGAGCAAAGTGGACAGTGCCCTACTCTACAAGGATAAAGCCCAGTCAGGGATAAATGCCGTCAATCATAAACAAGATTCTCTGCTAGGGACCTCTTCCCATAAAGCGGACAGCACTATAAAATTTAAGACGCACAAAGTGGACTCCATCCACAAACAATTTGTTCATCGCACCGATAGTCTACAAAAAGCTTATGCAGCTCCGATGAATAAAATACAATCATCGATCAATAAACTAAATCATAAAAAAGATAGTCTTAGCAAACTCCATCTCCCCACACAATCCATCACTCATAAGATTGATAGTTTACAACAATCACAAACTGCGAAACTGAAAGAACTCAATGGCAAGATTGACAAAGTAAAAAGTGAAACACTTACAAAAGTTTCATCACTCCACCTTCCGCCGGAAGCACAAAAAGAAATCGACGTCCTCACCAAAAATATCCACAGCTTCAAGGTGCCCAACAATTTCTTTACACTACCGGGTATGAATTTCATTCCGAAGGGCATGGGCATTTCAAGCTTGTCTTTGTCTTCGCTTAAACTTCCTTCTAATTTAAGTATCCCTGCTGCCAATATTCCTTCGCTCCAAAAAATGAATTTGAGTGTGAAGCAGTTGCCCTCTTTGTCTCAATTGGAAGGATCACTCGGTAAAGAGCTCAAGCAATTGCAATCTACTGCCAGCATGAAGTCAATCGAACAAACTGCGACTAAAGAACTATCTCAAAATGCTGAGGTGAAATCTTTATTAAAGGAAGAGACGCAGGTAAAAGATATGACGGGCCAGGTTTCAAAAATGAAAGATGCGAAAGGGGCAAAAGATTTAGCTGAGAAACAATTGACCCCTGCGGTTAATCACTTTGCGGGCAAAGAAAAAGAACTGCAGTCGGCCATGGGTGAGATTTCCAAATACAAACAGAAGTACAGCAGCGTGAAAAGTCTGTCGGAACTTCCCAAGCGCGCGCCCAATCCATTAAAAGAGAAACCTTGGATTGAGCGTGTAGTGCCTGGGTTAAATTATTTCATTTTAAGCAAGCACTCTACTTTCGTTGATTTCAATCCTTATGTGGGCTGGCGATTCAATCCAAAACTAACTGCGTCAATCGGGTGGAGCGAGCGTATCGGCATCTCGCATGGCAATGTTAGCACCAGTGAATATGATCGCGTCCATGGAGTGCGTGCCAATGTCTCTTATTTATGGACACACGGTTTCATCTTCCGTCTTGCACCCGAACTTATGAGTGCTTACGTTCCCACCAGCACTACACCAGATACAAAAGAACAAGCGCTGGTGTTTGGATTGTTTGGAGGGATTCGCAAAGATTTCAAAATCTACAAAGGCATTATCGGATACACAGAAGGATTGTACAACTTCACCCAGAAGCCGGGGCAAAATCTTTATGGTGATCGATTGAGTCTGAGGTTAGGCATTGAAGTGAAGATAAAGAAGAAAGCAAAGAAGCCCTCGACCAATTAAACCGATCATCGAATTAAATACCTGAATACAACATTGTTTGTCTCTCTTTAACGGTATCTTTACTTACTTTCATTTCATCACTTTGAAAGTTCCTTGCTGAACAGTGTCATCGTTCAGCAATTTATCTCATCACCATCTTTTAAATGTCTTTTTTTCAGGTTAGCGGGCCGCACACAGGTGTAGTCGATTATCCTTTTCGGTATGAAAATTTTGATTGGCATTTTGGTACTGATTTTTCTGATGGAAGCGACCTTGCTTTACCGGGAATTTTATATTCGAAAGAAATTCAAAATACTGGCTACGAAAAAATACAACCGTGTTGCACCTTTGCTGCGCAAACTCGATGCCAATGAAAACATCCCTGAAGTTGATCTGATGAAAATAGCCGAGGATCCTTCCCTTCGGTGCGGCTTATTTAAGATGTTGGATGCCTACCACAAAAACGAAATCTTTCCTGCTACCTATTTAACCATCGAAAAAGGAGCGGAAGGTCACCTGGTAAATTGGCTTGAGTTTCCAACGGAACTAGGTAACGCTCCTGATGAAATAGAAATAATCTCAAAAGTTACCTTACCCGAAGCTTTCGATTATTATGCTTTTAAGTACCGAAGTCAATTTCCCCATTGGGCCAGGAAACTCGATTGAATGATCGGTATCGCAGGACCTTATCAAAAAAATTCAAAACCTTATGATACGCCTGTGCGCGTGTTCAGCCGATTCAATCCAGTTGCAAGCACCACTCCAGAGATGGAAGCGGCGTGGTGCATAAAAATATTAATCCATCAATAGGATAAGAGCAGCTTAGTTGATTTTAGCAATGGGCTGGCGACCAAGTTGCTTCAACAATCGGGCATGACCAGCTAATGCTCCCATAAATGTCTTTACATTTTTATAAGGCAACCCAAATTCCTGCGTTGTTTCTTTCACTATGCTCGCAATCTTGCGATAGTGCACATGGCATATGTTCGGAAACAAATGATGCTCGATCTGAAAGTTCAGCCCTCCCACATACCAAGAAAACCACCGGCTGCCGTTTCCAAAATTTGTTGTTGTTAATAGTTGATGGACGGCCCAGTTATTTTCCAGGGTGCGATCTTCACTAAGTGCTGGATAAGCTGTGCCTTCGATCACGTGTGCTGGCTGAAAAATAATGGCAAGAATAAATCCGGTCAGATAATGCATTATAAAAATACCAATCAGGATTTGCCACCAAGTGAGTGAAGTCACTAGCAAAGGGATCACAAATATATAACTCACATAGAAAATTTTAGTCGCGATAAGAATAGCCCATTCTTTTTTAATGTTGGCATCGTGTTTTTTCACCATGCCATTCTTTTGATAGCGCACAAGCCTCACAAAATCCTTTGCCACCATCCACACAATGGTCATTAGTCCATATAAGAACCAAGCATATATGAATTGGTAACGATGAATCCATGTCCACTTTGAAAGGGGTGACAGACGAAGTGCACCGCGTGGGCTGATGTCCTCATCTTCTTCGTGCACGTTGGTATACGAATGATGAAGCACATTGTGTTGCATCTTCCAATTGAAAACATTGGCACCCACCAAATTAAGGGAGTATCCTACTAATGTATTCACCCATGGCTTCTTCGAATAAGCCCCATGATTAGCATCGTGCATTACTGAAAGTCCAATGCCAGCCATTCCAAACCCCATGAGTAGCGCCATGCCGATGAGCATGCCCATGTTGGTGACGGTGCTGGTCACGATCAGAAAATAGGGAATCAGGTACAGACTAAACATAAAGACCGTTTTTATTTTCATCTCACGGTTGGCCTGCCGGCTGATGTTATTTGTTTTGAAATAGTTGCTTACGCGTTTGTTCAGCGTGGCGACGAAATCTTTGTACGTAGTGGCAAAGGTTATGGTCTTGTTGTTAATAGCTTCCATAATTTGGTTTAATAAAAAAAGTAACAGCCCCGAAATCAAAAAGACTTGAACAGCTATTCAGAAAAAGAATCTGAAGGAGGGTAAAGAACCAGAGAGAAATTTTAGTTCGTCCTTGCAGTAGCGGAATAGTTAGAACTTGTAAACTTTGATTATGTAAAGATACAAAAACTCAAGTAAAGATAAAAGTAAACGAGCTCATACTTTGCCAGGAAAGGGGTACGAACAAACAACTTAAATTACATTTGTAAGATAAATCTCTATGAGTATCACCAACCTTCCGCAAGACATATTTCCTTCTTCAAAGAAGCTTGACAGCCTAATTTTTCATCATTATTCTGCTCCGGTCGGATCTTTCAAGGGAAAAAGCATTCTGCAAATGAATTCGATCAGTCTCGTGCTCAATGGTGAAAAAACGCTGCTCTTTGCTGATAAGTCAGTATTCATTAAAGACAATGAATTTCATTTTCTGTCGGCGGGGCATTGTTTGGCATCAATGCAATTGTCGGACAAGAAGATATTCAGCAGTATACTTATCTTTTTCGACAACAAGGTTTTAGCAGACTTCTATCTCAAGTACGATGCCCTGATCACAAAACTCAAAGGCAATCAAAAAATAACTTCTCAGCCTTACATTGGCTTTAAAAAAGATGCCTTCGTTTTAAATTTCATTGATTCGCTGAAATTGTTCTTTCAAAGCGGTGTTGGGATTTCTAATGAAATGAAGCTGTTGAAATTCGAAGAGCTGATGTTGCATCTATTGCAAAAGTATCCACAACAAATTCTTTCGTTTCAAACTGACAAGCATAACCACTTCGATGATTTTGAAATTCGAAGAGCAGTTGAAACTAATATATCCAACACCATCACCGTGGCAGAATTGGCATTCCTTTGCAAGCTCAGTCTTTCTACCTTCAAAAGGAGGTTCTCAAAATTATATGGCACCTCTCCCAACAAGTGGATGTTGCAGCGAAGAATGGAGATAGCAAGGGACTTATTACGACATTACGATCAGAAACCAAGTGAGGTCTATTATAAAGTGGGTTACGAAAATCATTCGAGCTTCACCCAATCCTTTCGACAAGCCTTTGGGATCACTCCTAAAGAATTTCAAGCTCAACAAATGAACGTTAAGGAATAGCTTTTGAACGGCCAGCCCTAACACCTCGCATTACGCTAAGGTAATTTTGCATTGTAAACATTAAACTCAGTTCAATACAAAAAACAATTCTATTCCTAACTGTCATTCTATTGGGTTATCCAACAATGGCTCAACCAACAACATCAAACCAATCCAAAACAATGAAAACATTACAAGAAGAAAACAAAGCAGTGGTATTGCGTTTCAATAAAGAGTTTATTGAGCAAGGCAATATGAAGTCGTTTAAAGAATTAGTTGGCGATGACGTGATCAATCATGCGGCTCCCGCGGGTACTCCTTCCGGTCCTGAAAGCATGAGATATTTTATCATAGAAGTTCTTCGCAAAGGATTTCCGGATATCAAAGTCGAAATTTTCGATCAGGTTGCTGAAGGCGACATGGTATCCACACGAAAAGCACTACACGCTACGCACTCCGGAGAATTTATGGGCATCCCTCCTACCAACAAAAAAGTAACATTTCAAGTAATCGACATGGTGAAGATTCGCGATGGAAAATATGTGGAGCATTGGGGCATCAGCAACATTCCTGAGGTGATGAAAACGCTGACGGAGAAATGAATTTAAATCCAGCTTAAAACGATACCACTTTTAACAACTTGATCCTGTGATAGCACTTGTGTACGGTTGATTACCATCAAGGCTTTTTAGTAGAGATTCGTTCATTGATCGAATCAAGCTCTGCTTTTGCATCTGCATCATCACGATCAAGTTCTGCTGCTTTCGAGAATTCCTTTCTTGCGTTCTCTAATTCTTTCTTTTCAGAATATAAAAGCCCCAGATTATAGTGCGCTCCCGGATTTTCAGGGTCGATGGAAATTGCTTTCAAATAATATCTTGCCGCCATGTCAATTTTGTCATCATTAAAATAAAGGTTGCCAAGGTTTACAAACGCGAGCACATCCATGGAATCGAGTTTAATAGCATTGTTAAACACTTTTTCTGCCTCGTCGTCACGATCTTCGCTAGCCAAAAAGACTCCGTAACAATTTAATGTCGAAACACGGTTTTTAATTTTGTCCTCTCCGCTCTGAAAATGAATTAGAAATTGAAAGTCAATATCCTTCAAACCTTCGGGGGATTTAGTTCCCCAGGCGGGGTCGCTACCAATACGATTGACTTTGGCACTCAACCGTTTTATTTCAAGGTCAATTCTTTTTTGATCAGACAGCTCAAATGCTTTTGCATAAGCTTCTTCCGCCATCTCAAAATTTTCTCCATCAAAAAATTCATTGCCCAGTTTTTCATATTGTTTGATCACCTGCCTCGCTTGGTAACGATCCCATTGATCCTGAATGGATGGGATGAAGAAGGCAAGAACCATTATTGACGCGCTGCTCATGCTTACAACAATTGGCCATATTTTTTTCAACTTCTCTGAAGGCATGCGAACACCATGATTAACATTTAAAGGTAAGAAAAAGATACTTTCGGTAATTCCTTCAGCCTGAATGCTCTGAAACCTTTTGCTATTTTTGCGCCATGCAAGCTGTGGCCTTTTATTTAGTTTACCCTTTTCTTTACTTAATCGCCTCTTTACCCTTTTGGGCGCTTTATAAAGTATCTGATATTCTTTACTATTTATTCCGGCTTTCAGGTTATCGGAGAAATGTAGTACTAGAAAACCTCAGAAATTCATTCCCTGAAAAAAGTCAAAAAGAAATTAAAGCGTTAGCCAAAGCCTATTTCAGCTACCTCTGCGACTTAACACTGGAAACAATGAAGACCATGCGCATGACCGAACAAGAGGCAAGGGAGCGTTGTGTTTATCACAATGCCGACTGGATTGACAAAATGCATGAGGAAAAGAAAAGCTTCATCATTGTGATGGGGCATTACGGAAATTGGGAATGGGCCGGTCCGAGTTTTACACTTGGAAGCAAGTATCAATTGTTTGTCATCTATCGACCTTTGTCGAATATCTATTTCGAAGAAATGTTGACAAAGACGCGCACTAAGTTTGGCACGCGCATCACTCCCGTAAACCAAACGTTGCGGGAGATGGTGGCTAACAGAAAGAATGTTACTGCTACTGCCTTCATTGCAGACCAGGCTGCCTCCACCGCTAACTCTTATTGGACCACCTTTCTTCATCAGGAGACTTCTGTTTTCAATGGACCTGAAAAAATCGCGATAAAGTTTAATTACCCGGTCGTGTACATGAAAATACAACGGGTGAAAAGAGGCTACTATGAATTGACACCAGAACTATTATTTAATGACCCTTCGTCAACATCAGAAGGAGAAATACTCGAAACATTTACAAAACGTTTGGAAAAAGATATTATTGATGACCCAGTCATCTGGTTGTGGTCGCATCGACGCTGGAAATACAAGCGTCAATAGATGCACTGGAAATATTGGGGTGATATTGCTACCTTTATCGTTTGAAATGGCTTAAAATCTAATAGTGCATGCGGTCTGGTAAACAGTTAATTAGTGACAGCAAAAAATTTAGCTGCGAATACCGATGGCGAAGTTGGGCAGAATTATTCAGCACAATCGTTCCTACCATTTTTCTGGTCATTCTTGGTTTTTTTGAAATTGTTCCATTGCCCGTTCGAATTTTCTCCAGCATTATTTGTGGATTGCTCTACGTGAGGCTATTTGTCATTTACCATGACTATCAGCATCGGGCAATTTTACAAAATTCAGTCGTTGCGCATTGGATAATGATCTTTCTTGGTATTTATCTTCTTGCGCCTGAAACGATTTGGAAGCGTTCGCATGAGCATCATCACAATAATAACTCGAAGCTCACCTTAAGCGGAATTGGTTCTTATCCTACAGTAAGTAAAGTGAGGTATTTAAAGTTATCGAAAAAGGAAAGAACGCTATACCTGATCAATCGTCATCCACTAACGGTAATGTTTGGTTACCTGACTTTGTTCATTTACTGGCTTAATGTAAAGTCATACATCGAGAGTCCCAAAAAACATTTCGACTCATTGCTTGCTTTGGTTTTGCATGTATCCATCGCCGCTCTGGTCATGTATTTTTACGGACCCGTCATTTTCATTTTCGGCTGGTGCTTTCCATTCTTTCTTGCTTTCTCAATGGGTGCTTATCTTTTTTACTCCCAACATAATTTTCCAGAAGCAAAGTTTCGCGAAAACAAAGAGTGGGCCTACGATCAGGCTGCTATTGCTTCAACGAGCCGAATGGTCATGAGCCCCATAATGCATTGGTTTACAGGAAACATTGGCTACCACCACATTCATCATTTAAATTCCCGCATTCCTTTTTATCGTCTCAAAGAAGCCATGGATAGCATGCCAGAGTTACTCAATGTTCCGACCACCTCGTGGAGCCCCATTGAAATGTTTAGATGCTTGCGCCTTAAACTCTGGGATGCAGAGAACAACAAGATGATCACCCTCAAACAGCTTCATCTACAAAATTCTTGATCTCTCTTAAAAAGATACTTGGCAATCTTGCCTTTCAGGTATTAATGGCAATTTTATTAGGAGCCGGTGTTGGTCATTTCTTTCCTGCTACAGGAATTAAAATGGAGATCATTGGAAAATCATTTGTTGATATCATTAAGCTCTTCATTGCTCCCATTATTTTTCTCACCATCACGCTCGGCATTGGTAGTATTGGCGATCTCAAAAAAGTTGGACGCGTTGGCCTTAAAGCGCTCATCTATTTTGAAATTGTTACCACATTTGCTTTAGCGATTGGAATTATGGTAGCTCTTATCATAAAACCTGGTCACATCAACCGCGAAGGCCTCTCTATACAGGATGCGTCAAAATTTACTAAGCAGGCAGCGCATGCCTTTGATTGGCTTCAATTTTTCTTGAATAATTTCACATTGCAAGTTTTGGTTCTTGCTTTGATTGCTGGTATTGTTTTAAGCTACTCAAAAAAGAGAGAAGCAAGAGTTCTGTTATTGGAAAAAATATCAAAGCTGGTTTATAAGCTCCTTCGATACGTGATGTACCTCGCACCACTGGGCGCATTTGGAGGGATTGCTTTTGCCGTTGGTAAATTTGGATTACAATCACTTATCCCTTTAGGCAAACTGATGATTTGCGTTTACATCACCATGGCGTTGTTTGTATTTATTGTTCTCGGATCCATACTTCGCTATTATGGCATCAGCGTTTGGAAGTATCTCAAAAACATTAAAGAAGAAATATTGATTGTGCTGGCTACTTCATCCTCTGAAGCAGCCTTACCCCCCCTTATCAACAAGCTCGAAAAAATGGGATGCAGCAAATCAGTAGTAGGCTTAGTTGTGCCTACCGGCTATTCCTTTAATCTAGATGGCACTTCCATTTACTTATCGATGGCTGTTTTATTTATCGCTCAATTGTATAACATCCCTTTGGATTTTTGGGAACTGCTTGCCATCATAGGCATTTTGATGATCACCTCAAAAGGAGCAGCTGGTGTAACCGGAAGTGGGTTCATCGTCTTAGCATCAACACTTACGGCCATCCATAAAATTCCGGTAGAAGGCCTTGCCTTCCTGCTTGGCATTGATAAGTTCATGAGCGAAGCGAGAGCCATTACGAATATCATTGGCAATGGCGTTGCAGCTTTGGCAATATCGAAAAGCGAAAATGAATTCAGTGAAGCAGTAGAAAAATGAAGGGCTGATCAGCCCACTTTAACACCTAAATTTTCTCCCAATAATACGAATTGATCATGCCACTCGGGCAATACATTTTTCTGCTCTTCTTTAGAAATTTGAAAATATAGATTTTGGGTTTTATGAAGATTGGGGTCAAGATTAAAATTTTCAAGTAATGGGAATATTCTGTTGAGCCGCTGAATTCTCTTTACGTTTTCCCGTTCGCTGCTAATTCGATTGAGCTCGCGCAAAATACTCTCACCCGCTAGCCTCGACAACTTTCCAACGTCCTCAATTTTTAAACTCCACCGCACCAACTCACCTGAAATTCGCTCCATCTCTTTGATATTGATTTTATCAGACTTGAAGACATTGATCAGATCAGCGTTCAAAATATATTCAAAGGTTGTTTTATAGGCATTTGGAATTGGTATACCATTGTTCGACAGGGCTGTGATTAACTGGTAATCGCTGTTATAACTTTTGCGAAGAGAACTTTCCAGTTCCGCCATACTTTCCTGAGCAATCAAATCGAGAATTTTTCGCTTCTCATCGCTGAACAATTGCCAGATGGTATATTTTTCAGGACCAAAATACATTTGCATCGTTCCGATCACATCGCCCAGTCGGCCTTCTTCAAATGCTTTGATCATGCGAAACTGCATCCCTGCAAAATCATCTACCTCCATGTCGAGGGAAATATTACCAATGATATTATGTTTGCCCAGGTAGATAACTGCGAAAACAAATTTTTTCTCTGATCGCGTCACCAGCGATTTTACTGTGGTGATGCCCAGCACCAACTTTTGCTCACCGGCAGCTTTCTTAACAAACGATTCGCTGGAAGTGCTATAATTAAAAATTGTAAGGGATTCAGGCTCGTCTTCAAAAATGGAAGAGACCGCAAAATGCATTCCTACACGTTTCAAGTTGATGCGTGAAGGCAATACAAATTTTTCATAAACCAACGCAGCATTTTTATAAGTTGGAACATTGCTTGGTGACAACTCGAGGCGTTTCAAAAACTCTGCTTCATAATCAATCTCGTTGGTTTGATTGGCCAACTGCACTACCCTGCATGCGTATTGCATAATTTGAGTAGTCTCAATGCCCGACACTTCATCAAAGAACCAACCACAGCTCGTATACATGAGCATTGAGTGACGTTGCATTTCCATCATGCGAAAGACACGGCTAGCCTGTGCACCTTCCAACGAGTGCGTTTTTAAAAACTTTTCAATGGTCACATCATTTCTTTGGAGAACGACAGTGATGTAATCATTGCGTGCAGCCCAAGGATCTTTTAATATTTTTGATCCGTCTCGCTCAAAAACTTCCGCTGCGGCATCACGCAGCCAGTCCAAGGCGTCACGCAGAGGCTTGCGCCATTGCTGGGTCCATCCTGCATGCCCACCTGAATTGCAACCACAATCACTTCGCCAACGCTCTATGCCATGCACACAACTCCACGAGCTATTCTCAATAATTTGTGCTTCAAATGTGGGTGGCTCAATTGCAAGAAACTGGGCGTAGTTCGTTAGTGTTACGCGTTCATCTTTTTCTATGTGATCGAGGCAAAATGCCAAGGCCATGTCGCCATGTTTGTGATGGTGTCCATACGTTTCTCCATCCGTGGCCACGTGCACTAACTGCGTTTCTTTTGAATTGATATCGATGGAGTTAATCAAGTTTTCCGCAAAACGTTTTCCATCATTTAGCAATCCATTAAATGCAATGGATTGAGAAATATCGCCATCATAGAAAAAAAGACTTATTGATTTTCCAGAAGGAAGATTACAACGATATGCACGTTTTGTGTTGACGGTGCGTTCGTTGACATCATTCCATTTGTCTTCACCGATCTTTCTTATTGCTTTCGCCTGACGGGGAGCAAGCACTGTAAATTGAATATGATTGGCTGCAAGTGCTTCAAGAGTGTCAATATCTACAGCCGTTTCGGCCAGCCACATGCCGTCCGGTCTTCGTCCAAATCGCGATTCGAAATCCCGAATACCCCAGATGATTTGCGTTTCTTTATCTCTGACATTCGAGAGCGGCATGATCATGTGATTATACACTTGAGCGATGGCCGAACCATAACCACCAAATCGCTTCATGCTTTCTTTGTCGGCTTTAAGAATGGCGAGATACGTCTCGCGCGCATACACTTCCATCCACGACAAAAGTGTCGGACCAAAGTTGAAGCTGATTTTTGAATAGTTGTTGATGATATTCCGGATCACTTGGTCTTCATCCAAAATTCGGGACGTAGCGTTGGGCTCATAACACTCTGCTGCGATACGCTCGTTCCAATCGTGATAAGGATGCGCTGAATCTTGTACTTCAATTACCTCCAGCCAGGCATTTTCGCGAGGCGGTTGATAAAAGTGGCCATGAATGCAAATAAATTTATTATTAAAAGAAGACATGAAAGACAAACAAGTGAATCAATAGTTCTGAAAAATTTGAATTTGTAAAGTAACAAAAAAGTAAACTGTTAAAAGAAACGAGAACAAGGATTTTAAGTGTCCGAATTACATTTTGAAGTAATCCTTTATTCCAGTCAAAATATTTTGGATTGCAAACGATGCCAGAATTAATCCCATGATTTTTCCAATGACGGTAATTCCAGTATCGCCGATTCTATTTTGAATTTTTCTGGCAAACAATAATATCAAACACGTTAAGAGTAGTACTAAGATTACAAGTAGTGTTGTCTCGGCTTGCTGGAGAATAGTGTATCGATGGTTGTCGGTGAGTAACACCACTGCCATGATTGCTCCTGGTGATGCAATGGCAGGGAGTGCGATAGGAAAAACAGTTACATGATTATAGTCTCGGATCAAATGCTTTCCCTCCTCTGGTTTCCCTTCTCCAAAAATCATGGTCAATGAAAAAAGGAACAATATTAATCCGCCCGAAATCTGAAATGCCGATAAGGAGATGTGCATCGTTTCCATGATGATTTGACCTACCACAATAAAAAACACAAGAATGCCGGTGGCAATGAGTGATGCTTTTATTGCTATCCTTTTTTTTACTTGATCTTCCAGGTTCTTGGTTGCCTCAAGAAATATAGGAACTGCACCAAGCGGATCAATTACGGCAACCAAAAACAAAAAGGTTTTAAGTGATTCAATCATCTATTCTAACTCAAACTCAGTTTGTTCTTCATTTAATTTAAAAATTGAAATACCCAAAGGAGGAAGTGTAACCGCTAACGAATAATCCTTGCCGTGATACTTTACAGGGGGCGTATGCAGCAGGCTAAGATTGAGTTGACCGCTTCCTCCGTATTTTAAATTATCCGAATTAAAAACTTCTTTCCAAGTGCCACGCACAGGAACTCCTATCCGATATTGCGTGCGAAGCTCCGGTGTGAAATTGCAAACTACTACTAACGTATCTTTGCTATCCTCTCCTTTGCGCAGAAAGACAATCACACTGTTTTCGCGATCCGAATAATCCACCCATTCAAAGCCGCGATCGCTAAACTGAAACTGATACAAGGCCGGCTCTATTTTATAAAATGCGTTGAGATCAGCAATCAGTTGTAGTACTCCTTTATGGAAATCATAATCCAATAAGTGCCAACTAAGACTTTGGTCGTGATTCCACTCGTTTGTCTGACCAAACTCACCACCCATAAACAGAAGTTTGGTTCCTGGGTGCGCAAACATGTACCCGAACATCAACCGAAGGTTGGCAAATCTTCGCCATTCGTCTCCCGGCATTCGGCCAATTAAAGAACCTTTACCGTGAACCACTTCATCGTGCGAAAGTGGAAGCATGAAATTTTCAGTGAAGGCATACATGATGCTGAACGTGATTTCGTTCTGATGATACTTGCGATAGATCGGGTCATCTTTAAAATACTTCAACGTGTCGTGCATCCAGCCCATCATCCATTTCTGTCCGAAGCCCAGACCACCCAAATAAGTTGGCCGCGAAACCCCAGGCCACGCGGTTGATTCTTCCGCAATAGTCAATACATCGGGATGCCCTCCATAAACCGTCTCATTAAATTCTTTGAGGAACATGATCGCGTCCAGGTTTTCATTTCCACCATATTGATTAGGTTCCCACTCTCCTGCTTTGCGCGAATAGTCCAAGTACAACATGGAGGCAACGGCATCAACGCGAAGACCATCAATATGAAATTGATCTAGCCAGAACAGTGCATTACTAATTAAGAAAGAACGGACTTCATTTCGTCCATAGTTATAAATGTAACTACTCCAGTCAGGGTGAAATCCTTTGCGCGGATCGGCATGTTCATACAAATGCGTTCCATCAAATTTAAAAAGCCCGTGTGCATCACCTGGAAAATGCGATGGCACCCAATCCAAAATCACCCCGACACCAGCATGATGGAAAGCATCGACCAACGCCATGAATTCTTCCGGCGAGCCAAAACGACTGGTTGGAGCAAAATATCCAGTGAGCTGATATCCCCAAGAGCCAAAGAACGGATGCTCCATCACCGGTAAAAACTCAACGTGGGTGAAGCCCGCATTTTTTACATAAGGAACCAACTCATCGATCAACTCTCTATAGCTAAGCGAGCGATTGCCATCTTCAGGTTTTCTTTTCCAGCTCCCTAAATGAACTTCATAAACAGAATACGGCTGCGATTTTCCCTCTAGGGATTTTCTCTTTTCAAGCCAAGGCTTATCTTTCCATAAATATTCATGTTCCCAAACAATCGAGGCAGTGCGGGGTGGGATCTCGGTATACAGTGCAAAGGGGTCTGCCTTCTCCAGATATTCACCGGTATTGGATTGTATTGCGTACTTGTAGGCTTCTCCTTTCTGGATACCGGAAAAAAAACCTTCCCATATCCCCGACTCATCCCAGCGAGGGTTTAGGTTGTGCTGGCCGTTTTGCCATTGATTAAAATTTCCGATTACGGAGATTGCCGTTGCATTGGGAGCCCAAACCGCAAAGTAAGTTCCTGATTGTCCTTTAAATCTGGAAGGATGAGCGCCCAATTTTTCATACAGCTTAAAATGTTTCCCAGAGCGAAACAGGTGGATATCGAAATCGGTGAGCAGACTGAAATTATCTTTCTCTTCTGCTCCTTGTACGGTATCCTTCTTCTTCATAAGGAATTATTTTAAACTATTTGCCTCTCAATTCTGCAGCAAGCATAAACCGGCTAACCTGATAATGAATTCCGCGCAGCGGAATAATTACCCAATCCGGACGACCGTTAAGCTCGTATCCTAATTCGTAAATTGCTTTTTCTAAAAGATACACACGCATCAATATTTCATCTTCATCGGAAAGGGTTTTGCCCATCCCGCAACGGTCCATATAAGCACCCATGTAAAACCGGCTCACGTAATGCTGCCATTGTTCTGCCCACTGACTTAAGAACTCCAAATCTTTCTCACGATAATTTTCATTCAATAAAATTTTTCCAAAGGCTGCATAGTGAAAGGATCGCATCATGCCGGCAACATCTTTGAGCGGATTTTTTTTCAACCGGCGCTCACTGAAACTGAAGCCAGGCTCCCCTTCAAAATCGATGATCACAAAATCTTTTCCTGTGAACAGAACTTGCCCTAAGTGAAAATCGCCGTGAATCCTCGTCTTGATGGAATTCAGCCTGGTTTTATTAATCTCGCCGAAGCACTCCAAAATTTTTTCTTCCAGCGCTAAAACTTCTTTGGCCAATAGCTGGGTCTGCTGGTTTAACTTGGGCAATGACTGTTCTAGAAGTTTAAATCGATCGCGCACTAATTTGCGCAACATGGAATAAAGAGAGCGCTGATAATTGGTTGTGAAATGTTCAGGAGCAAAGGCAGGGTTGGTCTTCTCTGAAGCCAACGCCAAATGCATTTCGGCCGTGCGCTGACCTAGTCGAACTACTCTTTCGTAAAACCCGCGACCAATAAATTCTTGAATGAGCTCAGGCGCTTCTTCAAAAGTTATAGAAGATTTGTTAATCAGTTTGGGCAATTTTTCCCTTTTCGCATTCGTCATCACGCGTTCATAAAAACGACCTACCGAGTCGGTAGTCATCACCCAACTGTCGCCTTGGTTTTCTACTTTCTCCTGCAGTAAGCCAAGAACCATAACATTTCCTTCGTTGTCATGATATTCAATGCTTCCGGCGTACTTTGGTGAATTGCGGAAACTGGTGTTCTCCGAAAGGAACCTGACTATCTCCAGATCCGGATTAATTTCGTTTTCAATCTTTCTGTAGAATTTAAAAAAATACTTGTCGTTGTAAATTATGGCGGTATTGCTCTGATCTGCTTTCAGAATTTTGGAGTCGACCTTTTCGGAATCAAGTTTAACATAAATACTCGAATTAAACTCCAAGCTTCCTCCCTCATCTTTTAATTTCAATTTCCTATCCATCGCATCGAATAGAAAATCGCGAAAATTCTTATCGTAGCTACTGTCGACTAAAAATCCGGTTTTACCTTGAAAGTCGGCCCGGCAGATAACACTTGACGCGATGTATTCTACTTTATCAAATAGTGAGTCGGATGAAGCAAAATAAATCGGAAGAAAATAAAGTTCAGGTAGCCGTTGAACATAGTGCACTTCAATCACGGAGAGATAATGCGTCTCACCGTTGGCTTTTAAAGGGATTAGTTTATTGATTGTTACTTTGCTTATCGCACGAGCCTTACCACCAAACCACCTGCACTTGCGCATGAAGGACTGCAAAACTTTCCTTTCCAAAAACCGAATATTCTCATAATCAGAAAAAGTACGTTCCCAGGAAAGATCCGATTGAAATAAAGGAAGCTCACCCGATGTTGAGATTGCTTCTTTTTTCTCCGAGACATCAACTTGAAACCAAAAATATCCATAAGGGCCAATCGTAATCGGATATTCTCCATCCGTCACGCTTCGAAAGCGATTCTGACTGAAGGCTTCGGTAACATCGCAATCTTTAAAGGCTGAGAGATCAAGATTAGTTGCTTGAGAGAACTGCGAGAGATTAGCGACCACAACCACTTTCTGATTCTTATAACTTCGCGCAAAGCATAAGACTTTTGCGTTTGAGCTGTCAATGAAATGTAAGTCGCCACGACCAAAAACGCTAAGTCGTTTGCGCATGGCTAAAACATTTTTCACCCACCACATCATAGATGAAGAATTTTCTTCCTGAGTCGCTACATTAACTGATTCATACCGATAGGAAGGATCGGTGATTACCGGCAGGAAAAGTTTCTGCGGATTAGCCGTTGAGAATCCGGCATTAAGATTCATGTTCCATTGCATTGGTGTGCGTACACCATGTCGATCGCCCAAATAAATATTATCACCCATGCCGATCTCATCACCATAATATAGAACGGGAGTTCCTGGCAAAGAAAACAGAAGCGCATAAAGCAATTCTATTTTCCTTCTGTCATTATTAAGGAGTGGTGCAAGCCTCCTGCGGATTCCGATGTTGTGTTTGGTATTCGGATCGGTAGCATACGCCTTGAATAGGTAATCCTTTTCTTCTTCAGTAACCATTTCAAGAGCAATCTCATCATGGTTTCTTAAGAAAAGCGCCCACTGACAATTCTCAGGAGTAGAGGGCGTTTGTTCGAAAATATCAATAATTGGATAACTATCTTCTGTACGAAGACCGAGGAATAATCGCGGCATCAATGGATAGTTAAAACACATATGACACTCCGCTTCTCCTTTTCCAAAATATTCCGCGGCATCTTCGGGCCATAGATTTGCTTCAGCGATCAAGACGCGATCGTCATAGTGCTTGTCCATGTAGGTCCGTAATTTTCTTAAAAAGTCATGCGTTTGAGGAAGGTTTTCACAATTGGTCCCCTCTTGTTCAAAAAGAAATGGCACGGACGACAAGCGAAAACCATCGACACCAAGCTTTAACCAGAAGTCAGTTATTTTGATCATCTCCAACTGCACCTCAGGATTCTCGTAGTTCAGCTCAGGCTGATGCCTATAGAACCGATGCCAGTAATACGACTTTGCATCAATATCCCATGTCCAGTTAGAAGGATCTTCTTCCGGAAATATAACACGAGCTTCTTTGTATTTCTCGGTATTGTCACTCCACACATAATATCCTTTGTATCGCGAGCCGGCCCTGGCCTTCCTTGATTTCCGAAACCATGGATGTTGGTCAGACGTGTGATTCAAAATTAGTTCAGTAATTACGCGCATACCTCGCTGGTGCGCATCTTTTAAAAAGTGCTTGAAGTCCAATAGCGTTCCATAATCAGGATGAATGTCGCAGTGCTCAGTCACATCAAAACCATCATCTCGAAGTGGCGACGGAAAAAAAGGCAGAAGCCAGATAGTAGTCACACCAAGGTCTTCCAAGTAATCCAACTTGGAAATTAATCCGGGGAAATCACCAATACCATCACCATTGCTGTCACAAAATGCGCGCACACTTACCTCATAGATAATTGCTTCTTTAAACCAGAGCGGATCAGTCTTTGTGCCGTTAGCCATCTACATATTGGATTCGTGAATTGACAATTTAAATAAATGGAATGGCATTTTATGTGGATTGATCTCAACAAAATTCCATTCTTGCGTCCAGGTATAATGTTCGTCCGTTACCAGGTCATGCAACTTGATGTTAACTTTATCACCCAACTTCAATTTTTCTTTTGGCAATTGTACATATCCAGACTGCGGTGTATTGGGATCAATGTTCACAATGATCAAGAAAATATTAGAAAGATCGTCAGTTGCCTTGAGGTACGCGATCAGGCTTGGGTTTTCTATAGCGCAAAACTGAATATTCCAAGTTGACTGCAACGCTTTGTTTTCTTTTCGTGCCTTATTCAACAGAGTCATGATATCCGTCATGCGATTGGTGCGCTTCCAATCGTAATGACGCACTTCGTATTTCTCAGAATTAAAGTATTCTTCCTTGCCTTCCATGGGTGTATTCTCGTAAAATTCGTAAGCAGGACCATATACACCATAGTTAGAAGAAAGCGTAGCTGCTAATGCGTAGCGAAAAATAAAACTGTTCTCCCCTTGATGTTGTAAATGATATGGCAAAATATCGGGAGTGTTGGGCCAGAAGTTAGGACGGAAATAATTTCGTGAGGGGCCATTCACCAACTCATTCATGTAGTCGATCAATTCCTGTTTTCCAACACGCCACGTAAAATAAGTATAGGACTGGGTGAACCCAACCTTGGCAAGCGATGCCATGATCTTCGGTCTTGTGAAAGCTTCAGATAAAAAAATAACATCAGCATCTTTTTTCTTAACTTCAGCGATTAACCATTGCCAAAACGGAATCGGTTTCGTGTGGGGATTATCCACTCGAAAGATTTTAACTCCCTGATCAATCCAATATAAAAAAATAGAAAGGAGTTCGTCCCACAAGCCTTTCCAATCATCCGACTCAAAATTGAATGGATAAATGTCCTGGTATTTTTTAGGAGGATTCTCTGCGTATTGAATCGATCCATCTGGTCGAAGCTTGAACCATGAAGGATGCTCCTTCACATAAGGATGATCGGGTGCACATTGAAATGCGATATCCATGGCAACATCAATTCCGGCTTTTTTTGCTTCAGCGATCAGTCTTTTAAAATCCTCCAAGGTCCCTAAGGATGATAAAACAGATTTGTGTCCACCTTCATCACTGCCGATTGCCCAAGGCGAGCCCGGTTCTCCTTTGGCCGCACGAACGTTGTTGTTCTTTCCTTTGCGATTGACCTTGCCAATGGGATGAATGGGTGGAAAATAAAGTACATCAAAGCCCATGGAAGCAACACGTGGTAAAAGCTTAATGCAATCCTGAAAAGTACCATGCTTTCCAGCCACCAAAGACGAGGAGCGCGGAAAAATTTCGTACCATGAACTGAAGTTGGTTTTCGAGCTCTCGACTACAATGGGGTACTCGACATCAAGAGACGTAAAGATTTCCTTCAAGGGGTTGTCATGCACAACTTTGGCAAAGTCATCACTTAAAATCAATTCAATGGATTCTGCATAGTGAGCACTATTCTCTAATTTTCTAGCTAAACTAATCAATGAAGAATTTTTCTCTCCTAACTTCCTTAGCATCACAGCGCCTTCCATTAACTCCACCCTAACATCTACCTTGGCATTTGCTTTCTTTTTAAATCCGTCATACCAGGTATCAAAGTGATCAATCCACGCATGGATAGTGAAAAAATAATGTCCTTTTTCTTCAACGTAAAAGGAAGCCAACCACTCGTCATTGAATGTTGGGTTCATTGGTGTTTCTTCCCACGATCCCGTTACTTCCTTTTTATAAAAAAGTGAAGCACGAATATGATCGTGCCCATCACCAAAAATTGCTGCTGTTACGTCCACTCTCTCTCCCACCGCACGCTTGGCTGGATAGATGCCTCCGTCTATAACTGGTTGAATATTTTCAATAATAACTCTCTTCCGTCCGTCATCCATTCCAATGGGTTTTCTTCACGATTTGATTTTAAAAATAAAGGCACTATAGGGTGTCAATTCAATCTCCGTGAAAAAATTATCAAACCCAATATCCATCCCACTTCGCAACAAGTCACGGCCAATATATTTTGTTCCAGATTCCAATTGCATGGCTTTCACCACTTCATCCGGGATCTGTATTTTTACTTTTTCTATTTTCGAATTGAAATTGGTTACGATTAACAAATGTTCTTCACCACTTGTTCTAACGAAAGCATGCACCAAGGGAGAAAGATTTCCTTTTTCAACATTCAATTTTGTCACATCAAAATACTCTCCGGATACTATCGCAGGGTTATTGGAAGCAAATTGCAAAACGTCAGAATAAAATTGGCGAAGTTGCTTTTGCTCATCACGCAATGTATCACCATCAAACTTTCCTCCATTCATCCATTTTTGATGGGCCGGTACTCCCCAATAATCAAAAATTGTGGTTCGTCCTTCATCCCTTGAAAAGCCTTCTGCCCCCGCTCCCGGCTCCCCCACCTCCTGGCCAAAATAAATCATGACAGGACTTTGATCGATCGTTGCACTCACTACCATAGCCGGTACCGCTTTCCAAGGATCACCGGCAAAAAATGGAGAGGCGATTCGTTGTTCGTCATGGTTCTCCAAGAAGTGCAGCATATTTGAATTTATTCCCTTAAGGTTTTCCTGAATCGTTGCGATATCTTTTGTCTGTTGCTTTTGATTCACCAATAACCTCAGAAGATCGTACAATTGAACTTTATCATACAGAAAATCAAATTTCCCTTTATCGATATAATTACGGTATTGAGCTGGGTTGTAAATCTCAGCGATAAAAATGATTTCCGGGTTTACTTCTTTCACTTGTGGGATTACCCAGCTCCAAAACTCAACAGGAACCATCTCGGCCATATCACACCGAAATCCATCTACTTTCTTCTTCGCCCAATAAACCAGGATATCTTTCATCTTGATCCATGTGTTCGGAATAGGATCAAAATAATTTTTGCGGCCTCCTTGAATATCAACACCGTAATTCAACTTCACGGTTTCAAACCAATCATTGACGGACGGCATTGCAACAAACTGATCATTGCCTGACGCTTTAGCTGGTGACTCAACAAATTTTCCGTCCTTAGTTGGGAATGTATTTTGCCAGCCGAGCGAAACATAATCTTTAGGGGGCAGAAAAGTTTGGCCAGGCAGATAATAGAAATTGTTGGACTGTTTGAATCCCGCCGACTTATCATCTTCTTCTCCCAGATCTTTTACTCCTTCTGGCTTGGCATCGCTATGATAGGCTCGTGCCACATGATTGGGTACAAAATCGATAATTACCTTTAAATCATTCTTATGCGTTCGTTCAACGAGTTCCTCAAACTCTTGCATCCGGTTTTTTACATTAACGGCAAGATCAGGATCAATATCATAATAATCCTTGATGGCATAAGGCGAGCCCGCACGTCCTTTCACCACATCTGCGTCATCAAGAGGAATTCCAAATTTTGTGTAGTCGGTTAGAGTAGCATGTTCCAAAACACCAGTATACCAGACATACGTCACTCCTAATTCTTTAATGCCTTTCAAGGCGGCATCGTTGATGTCGCTGAATTTTCCAACGCCATTTTCCTCTACTGTTCCATGAAGTTTGTTGAGTGTGGTTTGATTGCCAAACAGCCGTGTCATCATCTGGTAAATGATGATCTTCTTTGCTTTGCTTTGCATCAATGGCACATCAGGTATTTTTTCTTTTGGAGAGGAGCACCTAAAAATTAGAAGGATCGATAATAATAATGTTATTGAGCGCATAAGTTATTTGGCCAAGATATAGATTCAATGGCATTGCTCACAACGATTTGAAAGAATAATCAATGAAATTATGATCAGCTGGCCTTTCGCCTGGTAACCTTTTTCTCAACCGTTTCCGTTGAGCCTTTGGCCTTCTCCATTGGTTTTTTCTTGGCTGCTTCAATACTCGCTTTCAGTGCCGTCATAATATCAACCACCTTAGGCTCTTCTTCGGTAATGGTAACAATCTCCTTGCCCGCCACTTTCGCATCGATAATAGCTTTGAGCGCATCATAGTAGTGATCCTTCATTTCAATCTGGCTGAATTTGATTGTCATTGAATCAACAAGAGTCTTGGCGAGTTTCATTTGCTCTTTGTCTGCTTTCACTTCAAGTAATTGCGGAACTTCATTGATGTTTCTTACTTCATTGGGATAGCGTAGCCTGTACATAAGCACTCCTCCTTCGTGTGGAGATATTAAAACCGGTGTCTCACGATCACGTAATACAACTTTGCCAACACCTACTTTTCCGCTCTCTTTTAATACATGGCACAACAGTCCGTAGGTTTTGGCAGCAATGTCGCCATCCGGTCCGATAAAATAAGGAGTTTCAAAAAGTGTATGGTGCACTTCCTCACTTTTCACAAAACCTTCAATCACGACCACTTTTTCACTTTTTAGTTTTACTTTATCCAAATCCTCTTGCTCGACAATCACATATTGGCCTGGCTCGTATTGATAGCCCTTCACAATATCTTCGGCGCGCAATGGTTTTCCAGTGACTTTATCCTTCTTTTCGTAGCTGACAGGATTGTGACCTTCTCGCGTGAGCAGGTTGAAACTGATGGTTTGACCTGTGTCGATAGCATTGTAAACACGTACAGGTATTGTTACCAAAGAAAACTGGATGTGCCCCTTCCAAATCGCTCTCATGGTTAAAAAATCAATAGTTAGTTTAAAAAATTAAGTATCGATCACTAAAGTATTGATAATGAATAAATTTTACAAAAATATAATCAAAAAAAATACCTCCTTACACTCAGGAAGCAGGTTTTACATTTTGAATGTGTACGTGGGAAATTTGTAAAAGATAAAAAGTAGCGAGGAGCAGAGTTGAACTGCCGACCTTCGGGTTATGAATCCGATGCTCTAACCAGCTGAGCTACCTCGCCATTTTTATATCGAATGATGAATCCGATGCTAGTAATCTCCCTTATCGGGTGACCTCTCTTGAAAAAAGAGGCGCAAACATACAAACTTTTGATTGATTCAACTATCGGTAAGCTATCCCAAAAAAGATTTATTTGTCGGTAACGAAAAATCGTTATAAATTATAAACGAAACGGAGAAGTTGTATGGCTACGGCAACAAAAAATTTATTCACTTGCGATTATGAGATTCACGCATCCTTAAAAATGCTCTATCCTTACGTGCAAACGGCTAGCGGCCTTGCAGAATGGTTTGCAGACAACGTTACTATAAGCCCGGAAAAAGTTTTCACGTTCGTGTGGGACAATGAACTTCACAAAGCAACACTTGCTGCGCATCGTACCAACCACTTTGCCCGTTTCGAATATTTGCCTGAATCCAAGGCCGATGAGAAAGATCCCTCCTATTTTGAATTGCGCCTTGAAGTAAACGAATTCACACAAACAACTTTTCTTAAAGTGAGCGACTACTCTGATTTTGATGACATGGAAGAGTTACAAGATTTGTGGGATGGCCTTGTGGAAAACTTAAGGAAAGTTGTTGGCGGATAATTTGCGCTAGCGATTCCCTTGCCCTAATTTTCGGCTTTTAAAAAATACATGCTTTCAACTATTAATCCTGCCGAAACACCTGCGTGGCAAAAGCTCACCGCATTGTTCATGAATCTTCAAGCTGTTCACATTCGTGAATTATTTGATGAAGATCCACAACGGTTTCAAAAATTCAGCCTGCAATTTGAAGATATACTGGTTGATTACTCAAAGAACACGATCAATAAAGAAGTGATTGATCATTTGATTGAGTTGACCAATGAAACGGAGTTGCACGAAGCGATCAAGGCGATGTTTGATGGAATTCCTATTAACCAAACCGAGCACCGTGCTGTTCTTCATACTGCGCTTCGCAATCGTTCCAACTCATCGGTTCTCATAGACGGAAAGGATGTTATGCCGGAAGTCAACAAAGTATTAGAACAGATGAAAAGCTTCTCAGAGAAGCTAATTAGTGGTCAGTGGAAAGGATATACTGGCAAAGCAATTACTGACATCGTCAACATTGGAATTGGCGGCTCAGATCTTGGACCACTGATGGTAACGGAAGCGCTCAAGCCTTATCATAAAAATATTCGCCCGCACTTCGTATCCAACGTTGATGGCACACATTTAGTAGAAACGGTAAAACATCTTAACCCTGAAACAACTTTGTTAATCATTGCTTCCAAAACATTTACTACTCAGGAGACAATGACAAACGCAGAGTCGGCCAAAAAATGGTTCCTTGAAAAATCAAATGGCAAAGGTGATGTAGCCAAACACTTTGTTGCAGTTTCCACTAACACAAAAGCTGTAACCGAATTTGGGATTGCTCCAGAGAACATGTTTGTGTTTTGGGATTGGGTAGGCGGCCGCTATTCACTTTGGTCTTCCATCGGTTTGTCAATTGTCTGCACCATTGGTTATGAAAATTTTGTTCAGTTGCTTGAAGGCGCTCACGCCATGGACAATCATTTTAAGAATGAGCCTTTTAAAAAAAACATTCCAGTGCTGTTGGCATTGATTGGAATCTGGTATGTAAACTTCTTTGATGCCTCGAGTGAAGCCATCCTACCTTACGATCAATACCTCCATCGTTTCGCTGCCTATTTTCAACAAGGAAACATGGAGAGTAATGGCAAATCGGTTGACCGGGCTGGAAATCCTGTACTCTATAATACTGGCCCTGTAATTTGGGGTGAACCTGGCACTAATGGTCAACATGCCTTTTATCAATTGATTCACCAAGGAACTAAAATTATCCCGTGTGATTTCTTAGCACCAGCAGTCAGCCACAATCCAATAGGGGATCATCATCAAAAATTGTTGTCAAACTATTTCGCTCAAACCGAAGCATTGATGATGGGAAAAACCCTTGAGGAAGTTAAGAAAGAACTAAAGGCAAGCGGAATGTCAAGCGAGGAAATTGAATACCAATCGCCCTTTCGTGTATTCGCAGGAAACAAACCCACGAACTCCATTTTATTTAAAAAATTAACACCTCGCACGTTGGGCAGTTTAATTGCCATGTACGAACATAAAATTTTTGTTCAGGGTGTGATCTGGAACATCTTTAGTTTCGATCAATGGGGAGTTGAACTAGGAAAAGTTCTAGCGAAGAAAATACTTCCTGAATTAGCATCCGATTCTGAAATAACTACGCATGATTCTTCTACCAATGGATTGATCAATTATTTCAAACGATTGAAACACTAAGCTTTGCCTAATAAAAAGCACAAGACTTGTTCGGTAAGATTGAACTCCTATTTTTGACGTTCTTTTTACATTAAATGAAGCCTGAAATATCAAAAATTGGTGTGTTTACTTCCGGTGGAGATGCACCTGGAATGAACGCTGCTATCCGTGCTGTTGTAAGAACCTCCATCTTTTATAAGAAAGAAGTCTTCGGTATAACACAAGGCTATGAAGGAATGATTGCCGGTGACATTGTTAAACTTGGAGCGCGATCAGTTGGTAACATCATTCAGCGTGGAGGAACCATTCTTAAGTCCGCACGCAGCCAGGAGTTTCGTACGAAAGAAGGAAGAAAAAAAGCATTCGATAATTTGAAGAAGAATGGCATTGACTCCCTCGTGGCCATTGGCGGTGATGGTACATTCACTGGCCTTCATGTTTTCTATGAAGAGTTTGGAGTTCCCTCTATTTGCATTCCCGGAACAATTGATAATGATTTAGCCGGTACAGATTATACCATTGGGTTTGATACGGCTACCAACACAGCGGTAGATGCGATTGATAAAATCCGCGACACCGCCATCTCACACAACCGCCTGTTTTTTATTGAAGTAATGGGTCGCAATTCCGGTTACATCGCCATCAACTGTGGTATTGCCGGTGGTGCGGTTGCGACGATCATTCCTGAAGAGAACATGACCCTTGATGAACTTTTCGCCAAACTGGATGAGGGCGGGAAAACAAATAAGAAGTCGAGCCTTGTGGTGGTTGCCGAAGGATCAAAAATTGGTGGAGCGCTTGAGCTCGCTAAAAAATTCTCTGAGAGAAACAATTATTTTGATATCAAGGTCACGATACTAGGGCACTTGCAGCGCGGTGGCACACCAACCTACTTCGACCGGGTGTTGGCCAGCAAGATGGGAGTTGGCGCTGTGGAAGGATTGATTCAAGGAAATCACAGCTCAATGGTTGGGATCAAGAATAATCAAATTGTATACAACGGTTTTGAAACCATCATTAATAGCAAACACGAGATTGACACGGAGTCGCTAAGGATCGCGAAAATTCTTTCCATTTAAAAAACTAAGCATGAACGAGCTTACTGTAGGCATCGACATTGGCGGCACGAATACAAAGTTTGGTATTGTTGACCGGGAAGGAAATGTGATTCATCAGGGAAACATTCAAACTACCGGTTACGAACATTTCCAGGATTTCTTTGATGCGATGGCTCAAGCACTTCGTGAAAGTTTCAAAAGCCTCCCTCCTAATTCTGTCATCACCGGAATCGGTGTTGGTGCAGCCAATGGCAACTATTATACGGGCAACATCGAACATGCCACTAACCTTCGATGGAAAGGGATCTTGCCATTATCAAAAATGTTCACCGATGAATTTAATGTTCCTTGCATACTCACCAACGATGCCAATGCCGCAGCCGTAGGCGAAATGGTTTACGGCAATGCCAAGAACATGAAAGACTTTGTGGTGGTAACATTAGGTACTGGCCTAGGTTCAGGATTTGTTTGTGGTGGAGTGTTGCTCAATGGCTACCATGGAATCGCTGGTGAACTAGGTCACACTTCAGTAAATCCAACAGGCCGCTATTGCAATTGCGGCAAGCGGGGATGTCTTGAAACGTACGTATCGGCAACGGGAATAAAGCGCACGGTTTATAAACTATTGGCTGATCACTTAGAGCCCAGCGAGCTCCGCGGCATTAGTTTCGATAACCTGAACACAAAGATGATTACAGAAGCTGCTCACCGTGGTGACATTGTTGCGAAGGAAGCTTTTGAATATACAGGTAGAATTCTTGGAATGAAGCTGGCTGAAACTGTAGTACACACCGATCCCGAAGCGATATTTTTATTTGGCGGACTTTCACAAGCGGGTGAATTGATTTTCAAGCCAACGATTAGACACATGGAAGCGAACCTGATGCCCGTCTTCCGCGGGAAAGTAAAAATACTTCCCAGCGCCCTTCAAAATCAAGCCGCGCCAATTCTGGGAGCAAGTAGTTTAGTGTTGGATTATTTTGCTAAGAAGAGGGGCGTGGAGGTTGGTTAGGCTGCTCAAAAACTAAATCATTTTGTATCACTTTTTTTGTGATTTTTGTGCCACAAAAAGTGAATATGTCTCGCAAACAAAAATCGCCAAGTGAATCTTATGTAAGCATGACCGAGCTCGTGCTCCCGAACGACACCAACACGCTTAATAAACTCATGGGTGGCCGCTTGATGCACTGGATGGATATTGTGTCAGCCATTGCAGGTCAAAAACACTGCAACAGTATTGTTGTCACAGCCTCGGTTGATAACATCTCTTTTCGCTCGCCAATTCAATTAGGCAACGTGGTCACATTGCGTGCCAGAGTCACCAGGGCTTTTAATTCTTCTGTTGAAATCAGAATCGATGTGGACGCGGAAAATATTCCGGAAGGAAAAAAGGTATCCAGCAACTCAGCGTATTTTACTTTCGTTGCCGTTGACAAAGATGGCAATCCGGTAGAAGTGCCTGAAGTTGTTCCTGAAACAGAAGAAGAAATTGAACTATATAATGGAGCTCTTCGCAGAAGACAATTGCGTTTGATCTTATCCGGCCGCATGAAACCGCATGAAGCCAATGAATTAAAATCTCTATTCGATATTAAAGAACTATAATTCGATGGAAGTCAGTCCTGTTTTATTTGAATCCATTTTTCCGGAAGGCATATTTTCCATCCATCCTTCTCCCGCTATTATCTTAGATCAACCTTGGGGAACTATTACAGTGGTTGAAAAAATGCTACTCGAAAAAATTTTAGTCGCTATCAAACTTTCACTAAACTCTGTTACAATTCAATATCAGAATTCTCTTGACCTGTCAGTTTGGGTTGAGAAACCTCAACGGGTTATTTATTTTGGAAAGCCTGTTAAAGGCGTTCCACTCTATGAGGTGGTTGAAGCAAATGGGGTAACTATTGTCGCTTCGGAAAGTCTTGGAGATCTTTCCAGTAATGAAAGCGCTAGAAAGAAACTGTGGCAAGCTCTAAAAAAGCAATTTTCAGTTTAAAGTACTTGCCTGCTTTTCAACTTTTACTTTTATCTTAGTAACAATTAAAGCTCCAATACTGAAATGATTCAGACTCGATTTGTTTTGACTGCCCTATTATTATCATGCAACGTAATCGCTTACTCGCAGATTGTAGGCAAGTGGACAAGTATTGACGACAACTCGGGACAGCCTCGATCGGTAATCGAAATAACAGAGCGTGCAGGAAAGTTCTTTGGAAAAGTGACCAAGATTTATTCCAAACCCGGAGAAGACCCTGATCCTATTTGCGATAAATGCGCTGAGGATGATCCTCGGTTCAACCAGAAAGTGATCGGAATGGAAATCATGAAAGAGCTGATAAAAGAAGGCGAAGAATTTACCAATGGGCATATCCTTGACCCTGAAAATGGGAAAGTCTATCGTTGTAAAGTTTGGCTAGAAGGAAAAATTTTGAAAGTAAGGGGTTACTGGGGACCATTTTACCGTACCCAGACATGGCACCAGTAGACGGTTCGCCCTTCGAAAAATGGATTTTATCTGTTAATCTTACATCTTAACAAAAACACGGTTACCGGCGGTGGCACTAAGAGTATTCAAATTAAATTCGCAGCTAGACGAAGTCGAGATTTTTGATCGCATTCAAAAGGGTGATGAAAAAGCTCTCGAGATTGTCTATAAGAAGTACTATCGGATGATGACCAAGTTGGTTATCTCAAATAGTGGAACTGAAGACGAGGCGCGCGATGTTTATCAGGATGCATTAGTGGTTTTTTGGCAGAAGGCGCGCTCTGGCAACTTGGTCTTGACATCGAAAATGAGTACTTATATCTACAGCATTTGTCAAAATCTGTGGAGAAAAGAACTTGATCGAAAGAAGAGATTGTCTAATGAAGAAAGGGATTCGCCCGACTCCATTGACATGGATAAGCCAGAACGAGAGAAAATAATCGCCCATTGTATGGAACAACTGGGCGAAACCTGTCGTAAGGTACTGATGTACTACTATTTTGATGAAATGTCCATGCAGGAGATCGCAGATAAGTTGGGATTCGCCAACACCGATACCGCAAAGACAAAAAAGTATAAGTGTAAACAAAAGTTAGATGAATTAGTGAAAGCTCAGTATACCGAGCAGGATTTTTTAGATTAAGTGATGGAAAATTTTGAATTGATAGAAAAGTATGTAGTCGGCCGGCTTCAAGGGCCAGAAAAAGAAGAGTTTGAATTGCAACTGCAAAAGGACACCTCTTTACAACGTGATGTAGCGCTCCAAAGACAAATTATTGAAGGGGTAAAGAATGCAAGAATAGCAGAGCTGAAAACGATGCTAAGCCAAGTGCCAGTTACCGGTTTAATGCAAACTGGAGTCTCAGCCATTAAAATTATTACAGGAATTACTGCCGGTGCGATTATCACCGCATCAATATTCTATTTTAAACCATCGCTAAAAGAAACCGCAGCTCCGGTAGTGGAAAATGAACTGCCAGCAGTTCAGAATGCCAAAACAGAACCTGACCCCATTGATCCCAAAGAAGATAAAACTTCGCCCTCTGCTTCAGAGCCGAACAAGGAATCAAAGAAAAAACCGCTTGTTTCCAAAAAGCAAAATGCAGTTCATCCGAAGATTGAAGTAGTCGATCCCACTCATGAGCTTGCAAAAGAGCCAACACACGAAGAAGAAAAGCGCTCCAAACCGCAATCGGTCATCGTTACCACGCGAGTTGGTGTTGAAATCAACAGCTCAAGTAGTAAATACTCCTTCCATTATCAATTTCTTCAAGGCAAACTTATTCTCTACGGAATCTTTGACAATGGGTTGTACGAAATCATCGAAGTCAATGGCGACACACACTCCATATTCCTTTATTATAAAGACGGCTATTATCTTCTTAACGAAAAACAATCTGCGATTACTCCATTAACCGCAATCAAAGATTTAGAGTTGGTTAAAAAACTCAAGGAATATCGCGGAAAATAGAATCAATGCAGCCTAGCGAGTAAAGGGTTTATTTTTTAGGCTTCATTCAACTATCTTTGCCACCTATGGCAGAGGTTAAATACTCCACGAGAAAGAAAAAACTGGGTAGTTATCCATCCATTAGTGTGGTAGCTAGCATAACGCTGGCACTTTTTGCTGTGGGTGTATTCGGAGCACTCGTCATTTATTCGAAGGAGCTTGAAAAGGCGGTAAAAGAAACTATCAAAATACAGGTCTACCTCAAAAGTCAATTGACCGACGAAGAACGGTCAAAAATGCACAAGGAACTTGCTTCCAAATATTTTCTTCCCAAGAATCTTAAAGACCCGATTCAATACATTTCTAAAGAAGCAGCCGCCCAACAATTTATAAAAGAGACAGGTGAAAATTTTAAAAAGTTTCTTGGCGAAAACCCCCTGCACGATGCATACTTGCTTCGCATTGATGAATCTTACCAAAGCAAGCAGAGCCTTGCCAAAATAAAAAGTGAGATTGAAAAAATGAGGGGTGTGTTTCAAGTGTACTATGTAGAAAACGTCATCGAATCCATCAATCATAATATCACACAAATTGGTTTGGCGATGATGGGCTTGGTTGCTGTGCTACTTCTTATCGTTGTGCTATTAATTAATAATACCTTACGTCTGGCTTTGTTCTCTCAGCGCTTCTTGATCAGAAGCATGCAGTTGGTAGGCGCCAAACGATGGTTTATTCAAGGCCCCTTTCTTTGGCGTGCCTCCATGCATGGTTTGTTGTCTGGCATCATTGCCTCCATTCTTCTTGTGGGATTGCTTTCTTTTGCGACAAAAAGAATTATTGAATTGAAACTAATTCAGAATAATGATCGATTACTTTTGCTTATGGCTTCCCTGTTGATACTCGGTATACTGGTGGCAGTTATAAGCTCATACCGCGCTGTGAACAAATATTTAAAATTATCTTTGGACGAACTATATTAAAATCAAATGAACAAACTGCCTTTCAATAAAAAAAATTACCAGTGGATGATCATAGGTGTAGTAACACTTGTCATCGGATTCACCATCATGACACTTGATAAACAGCCACATGGGTTTGGTTTCTTAGGTCTTACCCTTGGACCAATCATTGTGCTCACTGGCTTTGCCATTGAAATCTTTGCTATCTTATTAACACCTGAAAAAGAAA